>Ga0187784_10000011_pt1 | contig 147336 bp, 130 predicted proteins | sample 1015_SJ02_MP15_2_FD_132964 | JGI IMG/M metagenome (GOLD analysis project Ga0187784, IMG submission 132964) | Tropical peat soil microbial communities from peatlands in Department of Meta, Colombia - 1015_SJ02_MP15_20_MG | ecosystem: Environmental > Terrestrial > Soil > Wetlands > Peat...
AGATCGCCTGCGCCTACATGCCGATCTTCATCTTCTTCGCCCAGGGCTTCGAGCATTCGGTGGTGAACATGTTCATCATCCCGACCGGCATGATGATGGGCGCCAAGATCACCGTCCCTGAATGGTGGCTGTGGAATCAAATTCCGGTCACGCTCGGCAATCTCATCGGCGGCTTTGTCTTCACCGGACTCGCGCTCTATATCACCCACAAGCCGCGCACGACGGCGCCCGCGCCGCTCGCTGCGCCGACGCGGGTGCCGGCGGAATGAGCGAGGCCGAATGAGCTCGGCCGAACTCACGCTCGTCGCTGCAGAGCAAGCCGGCGATTTCAATCCCGAGCAGAAGCGTTATCTGGAAGGGTTCGTCGCCGGCGTACAGATCGCAAAGGCGGCGAAAAGCGTCGCCGGTGCGGCGGCGCCCGCAGTCGCGGCACCCGAGCCGACGGGCCCGGACGCGGCCGCGCTCAAGGCGCAGAACCGCGTCGTCGCCGCCGGCGGCAAGCTTTCCGATCAGGAGAAATTCAAGCGCGAGCAGCATCCGTTTGATACCTACGAGCGGCTGAAGGCGCATGCGGCGAACGGCGAATATCCCAAGCCGCCGGATAATTTCCGCTGGCGATTTTTTGGCCTGTTTTACGTCGCGCCGAACCAGAACGCTTATATGTGCCGGCTGCGCATCCCCAACGGGATCGTCAAGGCCGCGCAGTTTTCAGGGCTTGCCGATCTCGCCGAGCGCTACGGTGGCGGCTACGCGCATGTGACGACGCGCGCCAATCTCCAGATCCGCGAGGTCGAAGCGCATAACGCCGTCGCCATGATCGAGGCGATCCAGGATTTGGGACTGTGCTCGCGCGGCTCCGGCGCCGACAATATCCGCAACGTCACCGGCACGCCGACCGCCGGCATCGACCCGCAGGAACTCATCGACACGCGTCCCTATGCGCGCGAATGGCACTTCCACATCCTCAACGACCGCTCGCTCTACGGCCTGCCGCGCAAATTCAACGTCGCGTTCGACGGCGCCGGCGCCATTCCGGTTTTGGAGGATACGAACGACATCGGCTTCCAGGCGGTCTCGGTGAACGAGGGCTTCGGTGTCGAGCCCGGCGTCTGGTTCAAGCTCTGTCTCGGCGGCATTACCGGCCACCGCGATTTCGCCCGCGATACCGGCGTGCTGGTCCGGCCAAAGGACGCCTGCAAGGTGGCCGACGCTGTCGTGCGGCTCTACATCGATCACGGCGACCGCACCGACCGCACTAAGGCGCGGCTAAAATATGTACTCGACGCCATGGGCATCGAGAAATTCCTCGCGCTCCTGGAAGAGAGGCTCGGCGAAAAATTCCAACGCGCGCTGCCGGGCGCGGTGGCGCCGCGTCCGCCCTTCGAGCGCACGGCGCATATTGGCATTCATGCGCAGAAGCAGGCGGGGCTCAACTGGATCGGCATCGTGTTGCCGGTCGGCCGCCTGTCGGTTGCGCAGATGCGCGGGCTTGCCGACATCGCGCGCGAGCTCGGCGACGGTGAGTTACGCCTCACGGTCTGGCAGAACCTGCTGATCTCCGGCGTCGCGACCGAGAAGCTTGCCGCCGCGCAGCAGCGGATCGAGGCGCTCGGTCTCGCCATCAAGACCAACGCTATCCGCTCCGGCCTCGTCGCCTGCACTGGCAATACCGGTTGCAAATTCGCCGCCTCCGACACCAAGCGCCATGCCGAGGAGATCGCACGCTGGTGCGAGACTCGCGTGGCGCTCGATACGCCGGTGAACATCCATTTGACCGGGTGCCATCATTCCTGCGCCCAGCATTTCGTGTCCGAGATCGGGCTTCTCGCCTGCAAGGTCCAGGCGAACGAGGACGCCGACCCGGTCGAAGGCTATCACATCGTCGTCGGCGGCGGTTTTGGGCCGAACGCCGCGCTCGGGCGCGAGCTCTTTCGCGACGTTACCGCGGAAGAGGCGCCACGCACTGTCGCGCGCATCCTGAAAGCCTATCTCGTGCACCGCGCCGCGCCCGAAGAGACTTTCCTTGACTTCGTGCGCCGGCACGAGCTCGACGCGCTCAAGGCGATGATCGCGCCGGAGGCCGCCGAATGAGCATGACGCCGCGGCCGCCGATCCCGTCATTCATCCCCGAATCGGCGCCGTTCACGCCGGAACAGCGCACCTGGCTCAACGGCCTGTTCGCCGGCCTGTTCGGGCTCGAGGATGGCGTCACGCCGCTCTCCACCGCCGAGGTCGCCAAGTTGCTGCCCGGATTGATCGAGGGGGCCGCCGCGCCCGCGCCGGTGGAGATCGATGACGGCGCGCCCTGGCACGATCCGGCGATGCCGTTGCCCGAGCGCATGAAGCTCGCCGAAGGCAAGCCGCTGCCGCGGCGGTTGATGGCCGCCATGGGACAGCAGGATTGCGGTCAATGCGGCTACAATTGCAATGACTATGCCGATGCGTTGTTCGCGAAGTCCGAAAAGCGGCTGAATTTGTGCGTGCCGGGCGGCAAAGAAACTGCCCGCATGCTCAAGCAGCTCTGTCAGGAACTCGATGGGGCGCCGGCCGGCGCGGCCGGGGAGGGGGCTCCACCGCAACCGCAGGCAAAGAGCGCGCTCGCGGCGCGGCCCGGCCGCTCGCGCGACAATCCAGTCTATGCCACCTTCCTCTCGCGCCGCCGCTTGAACAAGCCCGGATCCGAGAAGGAAACCTGGCACGTCGATATCGATCTTGACGGCACCGATCTCGATTATGTCGTCGGTGACTGCTTCGGCATTTTCCCCGCTAATGATCCCGATCTCGTTGCCGCCGTGCTCGCCGCACTCGAGACGCCGCCGGACTTTCCCATCGCCGACCGCACGCTGCGCGAGGTGCTTACTGACGGCGTCGCGTTGTCGCCGGCACCTGATATGCTGTTCCAGCTCATCTCCTATCTCACCGGCGGCGAGCGCAAGCAGAAGGCGAGGCAGCTTGCTGCGGGCGAAGATCCCGACGGCGATGCCGGCACGCTCGACGTCCTCGCGGCACTGCGCAAATTTCCCGGCATAAGGCCCGATCCGGAGGCCTTCATCGAGGCGCTCGATCCGCTGCAGCCGCGCGTCTATTCGATCTCCTCATCGCTCAAATCCAATCCCGGCCGCGTCTCGCTCACCGTCGATGCAGTGCGTTATTTGATCGACAAGCGCACGCGCCTCGGCGTCTGCTCGACCTTTCTCGGCGATCGTGTCGCGCCCGGCGACAAAGTCAGGGTCTATGTGCAGAAGGCGCAGCATTTTGCCCTGCCCGACGATGCGTCGAAGCCGATCATCATGATCGGGCCCGGCACCGGCATCGCGCCGTTTCGCGCCTTCCTGCATGAGCGGCAGGCGACCAAGGCGCCCGGTCGCAACTGGCTGTTCTTCGGTCACCAGCGCCGCGATTTCGATTTCTTCTACGAAGAGGAATTGGTCGCCATGCGTTCGACCGGCTTGCTCTCGCGGCTGACGCTTGCCTGGTCGCGCGACGGCGATGAGAAGATCTACGTGCAGCATCGCATGCGCGAGGTCGGCCGCGATCTCTGGTCATGGCTCAATGACGGCGCGCATGTCTATGTCTGCGGTGACGCGCTGCGCATGGCCAATGATGTCGAGGCGGCGCTCGTCGACATCATTGCCCGGCATGGCGGCACAACGCCGGCTGAGACGGTGAAATTCCTCGCCGAGCTGAAAGCCAAAGGCCGCTATCAGACCGATGTCTATTAGGAGACCAGGAGACCGGAGGCGGATGATTCGCTCGTGACGATCCACCGCACAACAGCTGAAATGCACCCCGGCCGCATGCAGCCGATCGCGCGCCTGCCGGTCTTCCTCGCGCTCGACGGCAAGCGGGCGGTGCTCGCCGGCGGCAACGCAGCGGCGGCATGGAAGGCGGAGCTTCTCTCGGCCGCCGGCGCGCGCGTCCACGTCTTTGCCGACGATGTGTCCGAGGAGCTGCGAGCGATCGCCGACGATCCGCCACGCGGCGCGATCGTCGTGCACGGGCGCGCCTGGACTGCGAATGATCTGAAGGGGGCCGCCGTCGCGGTCGGCGCGTTTGCGGGGGATGCTGACGCCGCCGTCTTCGCGCGGGCCGCTCGCGACGCCGGCGTCCCGGTCAACGTCATCGACAAGCCGGCGTTCTGCGATTTCGCCTTCGGCGCCATCGTCAATCGCTCGCCGCTGGTGATCGGCATTTCCACAGACGGCGCCGCGCCGGTATTCGCGCAGGCGATCCGCGCCAAGCTCGAGACGTCGCTGCCGATCGGTTTTGCGGCCTGGGCCGCGGCAGCCCAACGCTGGCGTGCCGCGGTCACGAGCGCCGGACTGAGCTTTGCCGCGCGCTGCGCGTTCTGGCAGCTCTTCACCAAGCATGCCGTGACGCATGCGCAGAGCGAGCCGACGCAGGCGGACTTCGACAGTTTGATCGCCGCGGTGCAACGGGAGGGTGCCGCGGCCGACGCCGGCTCCGTGACCTACGTCGATGCCGGCCCCGGCGATGCGGAATTGCTCACGCTTCGCACCGTCCGCGCGCTGCAATCGGCCGACGTCATCTTGTTCGACGATCTCGTCTCCGGCGAGGTGCTCGACTTCGCCCGCCGCGAGGCGCGCAAGCTTCTGGTCGGCAAGGTCGGCTTCGGCCCCGCTTGTCGCGAGAATGACATCGATGCGCTGATGGCCGGCCTTGCCAAACGCGGCAAGCGCGTCGTGCGGCTCAAGGGCGGCGATGCTTCGGCGCGCATGCCGGGCGGCGATGCCGATGCCGCGGAATCTCGGAGCACTACCGGCGTTGCAAAATCATCCGCAGCCCGTAGCGGGGCCGCAGCGTGATCAGGCCCAGCGGCTCGACGGGATGGCCGGGCTTAAGGCGCAGCCGGTAGCGTTGCGCGAGCGTGGCAAGGATCAGCATCGCCTCTTCCATCGCAAATGCCGCGCCGATGCAGATGCGCGGACCGGCGCCGAACGGGATATAGGCGAAGCGCGGACGCGCCGCCGCGCGCTCGGATGAAAAGCGCTCCGGCTGGAAACGATCCGGTCGCTCCCACAGCGACGGCTTGCGGTGCAGCAGCCAGGGGACGATCAGCACCGTGGCGCCCGGGGGGATGCGATGACCGAGGACCTCGTCGTCGACGATCGGCTCGCGCGCCAAGGTGTGCGCCGGCGGATAGAGCCGCATCGATTCCTCGATCGCCATGCGCGTATAGTCGAGGTCGGCGAGATCGTCGTGGCGCGGCGTGCGGCCGGCGAGCACGTTCGCCAGTTCGGCATGAAGCTTGGCTTCCGCCGCCGGATGCTGCGAAAGCAGATACCAGGTCCAGGCTAGTGCCTGCGCCGTGGTCTCGTGCCCGGCCATGAAGATGGTGACCACCTGGTCGCGCACTTCCTGCGCCGTCATGCCGCCGCCGGTCTCACTGTCGCGCGCGGCGATCAGACGGGCGAGCAGGTCCCTCGGCTCGGCATCCGGCTCGCGGCCACGGGCGGTCAAGAGCTGATCGACCGACCTGTCGAATTCATCCAAGACTCCGGCGGCGTGCCGGGTCGAAAACAGATGCGAGAGCCATTGCGGGGCGTGCAGCAGGTCGAGGAGGCTCGGCCGCACGTTGGCCTGATACTCGTTTACACCTCGTTCGACGACATCGACGATCTCGTCCGAATCGGAAGAGAACATCGCGCGCGAGATGATGTGCAGGGTCGTATGCATCATCGCCGCGGCGACATCGACGTCGCTTTGCTCCGGCAACGCGTCCCATTCGGCGAGCAGCTTTTCGGCGATCTCGGTCATGATCGGCGCATAGCCGGCGACGCTGCGGGGATCGAAAGCGGGCGCCATGATGCGCCGATGCCGGCGCCAGGTTTCACCCTCGCTGGTCAGGAGGCCGCGGCCGAGTCCCGGCTCCAGGATGCGGCGGGTGATCTCGGATTTTGTGTAGTTGTCGGCATTGTCCAGGAGGACGTGCCGGATGGCGCCGGGCTCGTTGACGATGAATGTGCGGCGCCACAATAGCCGGCGCGCGATGAAGTCTTCGCCGGCATCCTCGGGCGGGTATGTCGCCAGCGTGTTCTCGCGCACGACGCGCAGGAACTGTCGGAAACTCAGACGCCCTTGCGGCCGCTGCGGCGCGGCAAGCGTCGGGATTTCGCTCGTATCGATAACGCTCATCGCCATTGATAAGCCTCAACATGGGCCGATTGGCGTAACCCGCAAAGAGACGATCTTCGTATACACCAAACCGCCCTCCCAAGGGTATGCGAAGACCTCGCCCTTCCTTCGCCACCTCCCTGCCTTTCCCTCCTTCCTTCAGCTCCCTCCCTCCCTCCATCCCCCTGCCTGCACCCTCCCTCCACCCCGCGCGGTTCAAGTCGCAAGCGCAAAGCGCACGCCGCAGAACTCCACGCCAGCATCGGAGACCGGATAGCCTCGCTGCGACGCCCGCTTTTCGATTCCGGTGCGATCGGCGACCTCGATCAGCAGCGTGCGCAACAACTCCCGCGAACCTCGCCCCCTCGCAAAACGAATTGCGGTCATCTCGACGTCGATGCGTCCGCCATCGCCATTCGGTGCGAAAGGTTTCTCAAGGATGCGCGACCAGTGCCGGCCGATGCCGAGCGGATCGGGGCTCTCGACCACGATTTCGATCAGGCTTTTGGTGACGTCGGTCCTGACCGCGCTTGTCCAGCCTGTTCCGCCGGCCGGATGGTAAGATCCGCGCAAATCTTCTTCGCCGTCGCTGCGATCGAACTCGATCATCGCCGCGCGGCAATCGCGCGGGTGAAGCTGTACGGCAAAAAAGCCGTCGTGATTGATGGTGTGCGCGGTGCGCACGCCCAGGGCATTCGCGTGCCGGCCGCGCCGTTTCGGGTCGTTGCAATTGAAGATCGCCATGTAGCCGCCGATGCCGCCGCTGCGTTCAAGAAAGCGGCCGGCGGCAGTATCGGCCTCGACCGGAGCAACAACCTCGACGAAGGCGAGCCCGAACGGAAACAGCGCATTCGCCAGTCCGTAGCGGCGGACATTGGGATCCTGATAGGCAAGCTTCACCCCGAACACCGCCTCCATGTCGCCGATCGCGCGCGCAAGGTCGCTCGCCACGAGACAAATCTGGCGCAGGCGGAAATAATCGGCCAAATCAGCGTCCTGTTAGGTCAGCGTCCCTTGAACACGGGCTGGCGCTTCTCGACAAAGGCGGCCGCCGCCTCGCGATGGTCCTCGGTCGTCGCCGCGCGCGCATGATTGAGCGCCTCATTGTCGAAGCAGGCCTCGAGCGGTGCGTATTCCGCGAGGTTGAGGTTGTGCTTGATGTAGCCGAGCGTCAGTCGCGGGCCGCGCGCGAGTGACATCGCGTAGGCCTTGGCGGCGTCCTGAAAACCGGCATCGTCGGCGACGCGCGTGATGAGCCCGATGCGCAGGGCCTCTTCGGCAGTCAGGATCGGCGAGGTCAGGTAAAGCTCGCGCGCCTTGGCGCTGCCGAGGAGCTTGGTCAGAAAATAGGTGCCGCCGAAATCGCCGGAGAGTGCGACCTTGACGAAGGCGGTCGTGAGCTTGGCCGAGCGATTGGCGATGCGCAGATCGCAGGCCAGGGCGAGCGACAGTCCGGCGCCGGCCGCGGCCCCCTCGATGGCGGCGATCGTCGGCTTGCGCATCTCGTGCAGGAACCGCGCGGCCTCCATCTTGCCGCGCAAATCCGCCATCCGGTCATCGACCAGAACGGGAGCGTTGCCGCGCGCCGCCATCGCCTTGACGTCGCCGCCGACACAAAAGGTGCCGCCGGCGCCGGTCAGCATCACGGCGGCGACGGCCGGGTTGACGGCAGCGCGGCGCGTCGCGTCAACGAGTGATTCAAGGATCGCGGAGTCGAGCGCGTTCCTGCGCTCCGGACGATTCAGCGTAAGCGTGAGCAGACCATCTTCGAGAGTCTCTATAAGGACGTCGGTCATCGCGTTGTCCGTTGATGAGCATCGGTTTTGGTGATGCGCTCCCACGTTTCGCTTTCGCAGGGGGAGTGCAGCAGTTGTCAATTCTGGTTTTCTTGGACCGGATTTCGACAATATGCAATACTTGCTAAGAGAAACGGGAGGAACGCATGGCCTATACGGATATTCTGTACAACGCCGACAATTTCGTCGCGACCATCACGCTCAATCGTCCGGACAAGCTCAATGCCTGGACCAGGCCGATGGAAACCGAGGTGCGCGACGCCGCCGGCAAGGCTGCAGTTGACGATGATGTCCGGGCCATCGTTTTGACCGGCGCCGGACGCGGCTTCTGTGCCGGCGCCGATATGTCGATCCTCAGCAAGGTATCCGCCGAGGGCCGGGCCAGCGGGATTAGCAGCCCGAACGGCGGCAATGCCGGCAATTTCGAGCAGAAGTTCAGCTATCTTCTTGCCGTTCCCAAGCCGATTTTCGCCGCCATCAACGGCCCGATCGCCGGCATCGCCTTCTGTATGAGCCTGTTCTGCGATTTTCGCTACATGGCGGAGGGCGCAAAGTTGACAACGGCCTTCGCCAAGCGCGGTCTCATCGCCGAGCACGGCAGCTCGTGGATGCTGCCGCGCCTGATCGGCCCGATGAATGCCCTTGATCTTCTCTATTCCGCGCGCATGGTCGACGCCGCCGAAGCGGAGCGGCTGGGGCTGGTGCGGCAACTTCCCGGCGACAATTTCCTTCCGCGCGTGCAGGCGATCGCGCGCGAGCTCGTCACTGCGTCCTCGCCGCGCTCCATCGGCGTGATCAAACGTCAGGTCTTCCAATCCTATTTCCAGTCTCTCGCCGAGGCATGGGCGCTGGCCGACGTTGAAATGACGAAGTCGTTCGCATCCGCGGATTTCAAGGAAGGGGTGGCGCATTTCGTCGAGAAACGTGCGGCCGCGTTCACCGGACGCTAGCCGCCCGTGCGCCTTCCCGACGATTTCCACAAGCGCCGGAACTATGATCTATGTCAAAGTCCGCGACGGCGCGCCGTGGCAATCACGGGCGATGGAAAGCGATCGCTTCAAACCGACGCCGATCTGCCCGGGCTGCGGCCGGCCCATGCGTTTTGTGCGAGCGATCCCGAGAGTCGGCGGGCTTTCCGAGCTGCGGACCTATGACTGCAGAGAATGCGGCGTGGCGGTGACGGAAGAGGAGCAGCCGGGGCAGCGGCGCGACGTCTCCTGATCGGCGCCTGATCAGTTTTCCAGAGCGTAATGACGCGCAGCGGCCCGAACCATCACAGCGCCGCGAAGGCATGGCTCGCGTGCGGGGCTGAGCATCTTGGTCGAGGCGGCGTCACTCTTGACACGGTATAGTTTATATTCTAAACTGTTTATTGATTAAATTATGGGGCCGCCGACATGGATCCGGCCTGGGATGCCATCGTCATCGGATCTGGCATCGGCGGAATGACCGCTGCCGGCCTTCTCGCCCGCGTCGCCAAGATGAAGGTTCTGGTGCTGGAAAAGCACGCGGAACGTGGCGGGCTGACGCACATCTTCCGTCGCGATGGCGCGTCCTGGGACGTCGGCCTGCATTACGTCGGGAATCTGCAGGAAGGCACCATTGAGCGCAGGCTGTTCGATTACCTTTCCGGCGGCGCGTTACGCTGGAACCGCATGCCGGAGGACTTCGAGCGCTTTATCTATCCGGACATCGATTTCGCCGTGCCTTCCGACCCGCGGCGGTATCAGGCGCGCCTCATCGAGCGTTTTCCCGATGAGGCCGACGCGATCCGCGGCTACTTCCGCGACCTGCGTGCGGTTGCGCGCTGGCACATCCTCGGCATCCAGCAGCAAATGATGCCCGGCCCGCTGGCCTTTCTGCTGGCCCAGTACCGCCGCCTTGGCGCGGCCAAGGCGACGCAGACGACCGGCGACTATCTGGAGCGCCATTTCCGCTCGCCGCAACTCAAAGCGTTGCTCGCTTCGCAATGGGGCGATTACGGCGTGCCGCCGAGTGAGAGCGCCTTCGCCATTCACGCCCTCGTGGTCGGAAGTTACTTCCGGGGAGGCTGGTTTCCCGAAGGCGGCGCCGGGCGCATTGCCCGCACATTCGAACAGGGCATCGAGGCAAGCGCGGGCGCGATCAAGGTATGCCAGGAAGCGACCGCAATCCTCATGCGCGACGGACGCGCGATCGGCGTGAAGGCCATCGATCGGCGGGGAATCGAACCGGCGGAAGTGAGCTATCATGCTCCCATCGTCATCTCCAATGTCGGCGCGCGGATCACCTACCAGCGGCTGCTTCCCACCGATGGCGAGGTCGGCCGGCGCACTGCGAAGGTGCGCGCGTACATGGATGCATTGGCCGGAGGCCTGTCAGCCGTCACACTCTACCTTCGCCTGAAGGCGCCGGTTTCCACTCTCGGCATCAAGGGTGAGAACTATTGGATCAACGCCACGCTCGACCACAACGACGTGGAAGCGGAGACTGCGATGATATTGGCGGGTGAGCCTCGCCATGCCTATCTGTCGTTTCCGTCGGCCAAGTCGGGCGACGATCGATTCCACACCGCCGAAATCATCGCGATGCTGCGTCCGGAAGCGTTCGATGCCTGGCGGGGCAGCACCAGCGGGAATCGCTCGCGCGACTACGCCGAGCTGAAAGCGCGCATTGCGCAAGGCCTCTTGCGCCTGGCCGACGGCGCCGTGCCGGGCTTTTCCGCGCTCGTGCAATACAGCGAACTGTCGACGCCGCTGACCGTCGAGTACTACACTTCACATCCGGCAGGCTGCTTCTACGGCCTACCGGGAAAACCGGCGCGATACCAATCCGCGCTCCTTGCCGCCCGCACGCCGATCGCCGGCCTTTTTCTCAGCGGCTCTGACGTGGCGAGCCTCGGCATTGTCGGCGCCATGATGGGCGGCCTGGCCGCAGCGAGCCAGGTTCTCGGCCCGGCAGGACTCCTGCGCATCATGGCAAAGCTCGGCCGTGCGCAAGCGCCTGCGTCGGCGCCCTCGGCACCGGCACGCGCCCAGGAAAAGAAGCGCGCCGTCTTGATGGAGAAAACCGCGCTGACGCCATCGATTTGGCGCCTCGAATTCGAACTCGATGAGCCGGTTCGTTTCGTTCCTGGACAGTACGCCAAGTTGCGCGTCGCCCAATTCGAATGGCGCGACTATTCAATCGCCGCCGCCTCGGGCAAGCGGCTCACGCTTCTCATCAGCAACCGCACGCATGGCGACGGCTCGAACTACGCCGACGCCGTGCAGCCCGGGGAAGTGACCGAAATCGAGGCGCCGCTGGGCAGTTACCATCTGCTGCGCAACACGCATCGCAAGGTGTTCGTCGCCACCGGAACCGGATTGGCGCCATTCTTGCCGATGTTCGATCAGATGGCGCAGGCCGGCGAGGTCAACGGCGCCGAGCTCTACTTCGGCTGCCGCACTGCGGCCGAGGACATCACTCGGGCATTGAACTGTGTGCCGCAGCGGACGGTCGCCTGCGTCAGCCGCACGCCGGCATCGGCGGGCTCCTTCCAGGGACGCGTGACGCAGGCCCTTGCCGGCCTCGAATTCGATCCGTCGACGACGGATTTCTACGTCTGCGGCTCGGCTGCCATGGTCGCCGATTGCAAGGCGCTTCTGGAAAAAGCCGGTGCGGTTCGCATCTTGACGGAACCGTTCTGATTGATCGACAAACGAAAGACGATGAAAAACTCATGGTTCACGCAGACCGAGGTCTTCCTCCTGCACGAGATCGTCGCCCGGTTCGACGGGCTCGCGCGCAAGCACGTGCTCGACGCCAAGGGCATCAGCTATGCGGAGTTTCTTGTCGCCATGGCGGTGCGCGAAATGGCGCAACCGACCCATGGAGAGGTTTGCAATTTGCTGGACATGAGCAAGTCCCTGGTCAGCCAGCGGGTCTCCGGGTTGCTGGCCAAAGGGCTTGTCGCGCAACGCCGTGACGCAGAAAACCGTCGGCAGGTGCGGCTCGAATTGACCGCGGCCGGCCAGGTGGTGCTGGAGAAGATCTACAAGGAAATGGCGACCAATGCCTCAAGGATCTTCGACGTCCTGGGATCCGCGCGCCCACAATTTCTGAAGTCGCTTCGCCGCTTGCAGGATGCGCTCATCGCCGAGGAGGAGCGGAACGCGCCGAACCGTGCCGCCGACGAAACGCGAAAGAGCAAACGGGAATAAGGCGGATTCGCCACCAACCGGCTACGGTAGGCCGGAGCGCAGGCCGGCTCAGCACCACCCGATCGTCAATCGGGAAACTTGCTTACCGGTCGACGGCGCCGCTCGCCGCAGACCCGGGCAGTGGCAGCTCGATGGTGCAGATCAGTCCGGTCCGGGTGAACTCGCGCTTTACCGTCGCGCTCGGCATCCCGTTTTCAATGAGCGAGCTGCCGAATCCGCTCTTCTCTGGCTTCTTGACTGGAGGGCCGCCTTCTTCCCGCCAGGTGACCTTCAGCGTACGCGGATTGCTCCCTGAATTCAAACGCCAGCTAAGATTGACGGCGCCGCCCGGCCGCGACAATGATCCGTATTTGGCGGCGTTGGTCGCCAATTCGTGCAGGACCAGTCCAAACGGCGTTGCCAGATCGGCCGGTAGGTTTAGGGGATCGCCGTCGATGCGCACCTGAGACGGATTGTCCAAGATATAAGGCTCGAGCTGATCGCGGGCCAGCGAGCTCAAATCGGCGCCACGCCAGTCCGAGTTGGCCAGCAGCGTGTGGGCGCTGGCCAGCGCCGCGAGTCTGCCGTCAAACCGCTCGATGAGTTCAGGGCGCACTGCGCCGGTCCGCAGCGACTGGTGCGCGATCGCCTGCACGACCGAGAGCGTATTGCGCACGCGATGCACAAGCTCGCTAAACAGAAGCTGCTGACGCTTATCCCATTGCCGGCGCTCGGTGACGTCGCGCGTGCTCTCCAGCGCCAGTCGCCGACCGTCTATCGTCTCCAGCACGATGCGGGTCTCGACGGCGAGTTCTCGTCCGTCCTTGGTGCGGTGCCTGACTTCGCCGCTGTAGCTTCCCTCGGTGAGCAGTTTGGCGCGGAGTTCGGCGAAGGAGGAGCCCACAATCTCGGTGCCGAGAAGCTGGTCCTTGCGCTGGCCGATCGCTTCCTGGCGGCTGTAGCCGTAAAGCTCCTCGCTGCCCCGATTCCAGAACAGGATGCCGCCGTCGAATTCCCAGATGAAAATGGGATCGCGCGACAGCTCGACCAGCCGCTGGTCCTGGCGCAGATTCTCTTCGCTCAGGCGCAGCGCCTCGTCCACCTGGCGGCGATCGGTTATGTCGATGAAGGTGATGACGACGCCGTCGATCTTGTCGTCGACCGTGCGGTACGGCCGAACCCGCATGTCGTACCAGCGGCCGTTGCGGCTGCGCACCTCGCGCCGGATCGGGGTGAGGTCGGCGAGCACCGCGCGCGCATCTTTGATCAGGTCCTGATACTCGAGCTGATTGGCGAAATCGGTGATCGGCCGCCCCTCGTCGGCCTGCGTAATGCTGAACAGCCCCGTAACCCGCTCGGTGAAGCGCTTGATGCGCAGGCCGGAGTCGAGAAATAGGGTGCCGATGTCGGTCGCCGCCACAAGGTTCTGCAGATCACTGTGGGCGCGCGAAATCGCTTCGAGCTTCAGCTTCAGCTCGCTGTTGACGGTCTGCAATTCCTCGTTGATCGACTGCAGCTCTTCCGCACCGATGGCGACGATCACCGGCTTGGCCTCAGGTGCCGGCTCGGCCGCGTTAGGTTTGTCGCTGTCTGCCACGGCGCCACTCTGCCCACGGCTGCATTCAAAGCATATCCCGAAACCAGGGCCCTAGGCCAGCAAGTTCCAGGGTTGGACGCGAGGGTGCGGTGTTGCCGATGCGGCTTAATGTGGTGTCGGGGAACCGACACAGCGAACGGCTCGTTATCCGCTACGGGGCGCATGCGCCCGCGGAGCATCAATGGCCAATCGCGACATCCTTGCCATCGGCATCTCCGCGGGAGGCGTTGAAGCACTCGCGCATCGGAACCGTCGCCACGGCAGGGACGTTGCCCTCGGAGATTGCCAAAATCAGGGAGCATGTCATGGCCGGAGAGCTCAAAGGGCGTACCATTGCGGTGCTGGCGACGGACGGGGTTGAGCAGGTCGAATTGACCGAACCGGTGAAGGCGCTCAAGGGCGCCGGCGCCGACGTGAAGGTCGTTTCCGACAAGAAGCGCGAGATCCAGGCGTTCAGGCATCACGACAAAGCCACCAAAATTCCAGTCGACGAATCCTTGGATGAGGCGGAACCGGAAGACTTCGACGGTCTGGTCTTGCCCGGCGGTCATCAATCCCGATGCGCTGCGCCTGGTGCGGAAAGCAATCGATTTCGTCCGCCATTTTGTGCAGGAGAAAAAGCCGATCGCAGTGATCTGCCACGGCCCTTGGACTCTGATCGATGCCGGCGGCGTGAAGGGAAAGAAAATGACATCGTGGCCGTCGCTGAAGACCGATCTATCGAATGCCGGCGCCAAGTGGGTCGACGAACAGGTGGTGACCACGCCGACCTCGTCACCTCGCGCAAGCCCGACGACCTCCCGGCGTTCAACAAGAAGATGATTGAGACATTCAGCGAGAGTCACGTCGCAGGAAAGTAGTCTTCGGCGAATAAGGTCGATCCCACCGCAATCGCGGCGTATTGGCGGGACGCTGAACTCTACGCGGAGCGGCCCTGGCGCACGCGGCACTTTCATTGAATGGGTCGTTCGGCATAATATCCGGCGCTGCTATCGCCAGTGCCGAAGAAAAATTGGCTATTGGTCTCGATGACCGGCGAGGGTACGATTTTGAAGACACTTGGGGCGGCGAGAGGGTCGCTCGCGGCAGCGGGCACGCTGGCCGTTCGATGATCAAACGTATTTGCCGAGAAAAACGACGCGGCGCCGAGCAATGCTGCCGCGCCCGTGATGATGACAACAGCCGTGCCTCCGATGACTGCAACCCAACGCGCCACTCCATGCGAACGATTTGTGAAATCCAAGTTGATCGCGTTCAATGTCGCGCTCCGTAATAGACTGGATTGATGGCGAGCTTAGTTTCCGGGGTGAACCCGCGTGGCCGACAACCTGCGAGCCAACGGTGCTGCTGATTCGATTCCCAGTACCACCACCGCACAGCATACCGGCCGGGCGTTTCGCAACGATGACACGAAGATGTCGGAGGCGTTGCTCGGATCAGGCGCTGTTGGAGGTTGCTTCTTTGCAGCTTGGTTTTCTGAGCAGATTGCTCTGCACCGCACGTCAATGATGAATATTGCGTGCCGCCGGGAACCATTGCGCTTTGGGGCGAGCAACAAGGACAACGGCCAAATGAAAAGCCCCGGCCACAGGGGGGTGACCGGGGGCTCAGAGCCAACTCCAGAGTAGGCGTCTTCGCGCCTAACGACAATTTTGCTAATTTACCATGACAGTTTCAAGACGAACTGTCGGCTGTGGCGGTTGATCGGTCAACTCAGCCGGAGAAGTCGACCAAACAAAGGTATTCCCATGCCATGGTGGCGCCGGCAAGCGCAGTGATCTCCGAAACGTCGTAGGGGGGACATACCTCAACAAGATCCATCCCGACGAAGCGCAAGCCCCGCAGCAGGCGGATGATCGTCTGCGTCTGCCAGCTCGCCAGTCCTCCGATCTCCGGCGTGCCGGTACCTGGCGCGAAGGCGGGGTCGAGCACATCGATATCGAAGCTAAGGTAGGCTGGGGCCTCCCCGACGACCTGGCGGATTTGTCCCGCGATTGCCGCCGGGCCCTGTTCATGCACCTGTCGCGCCGTGATCATGGTGACGCCCTGAGCCACGGTCCAATCGTGCACCGCACGTTCGACCGGCGATCGAATGCCGACTTGAATCATCCGGCGCGGTTCGACCAGTCCCTCGGATATCGCATGATAAAACGCAGAGCCATGGGAATAGCGCTGACCGAAATTCTCGGGCCATGTATCGACATGGGCATCAAGATGGATCAGTGCCGCCGGGCCTTGTTTCTTTGCCAATGCGCGAAGGAGCGGCAGGGTGATGCCGTGATCGCCGCCGAGCGCGACCAGGTGTTTGATCCGAGCGGCTTGCTCCTCGATTTTTGCTAAGCTGCCGGCGATGTCGCCCAGCGCAATAGTGAAGTTCCCGATATCCGCTACCGGCAGAGCCCCTGGATTGATCCGGTGCACCGGATGGTCGCCATCCATCAGCATCCGGCTTGCCTGCCGAATCGCCGACGGCCCGAAGCGAGCGCCAGCTCGGTTGGTCGTGCCGAGGTCGAAGGGAATGCCAGCAACGCAAACTGGTAGGCCAGGATCGTCACGCTCGATCCCGAGAAATGTCGGAGGAACACCGAAAGTTGCCACGCCGGTCATCGTTACATGGAAACAGCAGGCGTGAACAGGAATACGGCGGCGGCAACCACGCAGGTCCAATCGCCACGCGGCGCCCCAAGAGTCGCCGCCGCAATCGAATGCGTATCGACAATGAGATTGCTCATTTCATAGACTCGCTTGCGCTCGTCCCAGGCCGCATCCGGGTTGAATTCGATGCCGAGCGTGGACGCGAGCATGGTGGCGGCAAGATCTTCGACATATTCGCTGGTTTCCGCCTCGGACATGCCGAAACCGTGGTGCTCCGCGACATAGCCATAATGCGCGGAGTCCTTCGGTCGGGCGAGGCCAATTCCGGCCGCGATACGGCGTCCGGACTCATTCGTCTCGGCGCGGGCCACGACGCAAAATGTTATCTCGCCGGGACTGACATCCACAATCCCGACGTTGCGCGGGATGAGTTCGCATTGCGGCGGCAGGATCGAGGAAACAGAAACGAGATTTTGCTGCTCGATATCCGCGTCGCGCAGCGCGTATTCGAACGCCGAGAGCTGGTGTCGGTGGACGCCGATGCCGCGTGTCAAGAACACGCGCTTGGGGATTGGAAACATGATAGCGCGCGATCAACCGGCGACCGTACGGTAAGGAACCGGCAGGTCATCGTTTTCTTGGTCATAGGGCCGTCACAGAACGGAGCCAGCGTGTCGAGTCGAGAAGAGCCGTTCGGCATGACAATATTGGCGGCAATTGCAGCGATTTGGATGCTGAGCCTGCTCAGCCTTGTCTTTTCGTTGCCCTCCGAATTTTGGCGAGCAGACCCAGAGAATGGCGCGAGCAACTAGGTTGACCTGGCGCGGCATTCGGTCTCTCTACGCTTCACAGACGGGTCTGCGCCGGCCGCAGCGAAGAGCCGATGGAGTTCGATGCCAAGTGCGTCCTGGGTGACGAAGTCGTTGTAGCCCTGTTTCCGGGTCCTCCCTGGCGCGCGTCTCGCGGCCGCCAAATCCTCGATCACAATTCCGAGCTCGCTCCGAGAGAGGCGTTTATTTCTCGCAAAGACTAGCAACGAGGGCGCCGACATCTGCAAGGCGCTCTGGACTGAAACTTCGCTCACGACTTGTCCACCACTTACCGTATCGATCGATCATAGTGTGCGAGCCTGAGATGACAGTTGCGTGACAATATCGAGCCTTGTATCGGTAGGACGGGACGCGGGGTAAACGGCATGGCTGCTGCGACGGCGCGGCTTTCGTCTGCGAAGTTGATCGCCGAGCTGATCAAACTCGGATATCTGCGACCAGCGAAGCGCCACAAAATCGGCACTGTCAAAAATGCCCTGGCGCGATTGCGGCAGGACCTTTGCCAGTCGGGGGTGATCTGGGAGGGTGACCTTTCCCGCCATCTGTTGCCTGATCACGCGGAAGGACAACAAGAGCGCTTTACAGCCCCGATGGCCCAATAAATGCGCGCGATTGTTAGATTTGATGGTTTATTGAAAACGCAAAGAAAAGCACGAAACCGTTCGTCAAGGTCACGCAAACGGCCGCTAAGGGATGCTTTACCGCTCCAGGCGACGTTGGAACGGCACATGCAGGAGAATGTTATGCCATTGCGTGCTCCAAATATCGCTCTGTTTGTCGTATCTGGCTGTCTGGCTATGCTCGGTATCCTCGCATCATTTCCGATCTCGATGCCGATCCCGGGCCTTTCCGGCAACGCAGCGTGGTACATCTTCCTGGCGTGGTTTCTGCTGGCCAGCGGCAGCGCTTTGCCGGATCCGTCAAAGGACCAACAAAAGATAGCTGCCTAGCTGACCGTTCGTTGCCGCGCTCGAAAACCCGCCTAGCGTCAGCGGTTGGGTCACGACGCAAGGAACGCATTCTTGAAAACATCGGGGATAGCGGCCGCCCTTGCCGCGCCGTTATTTGAACGCTTGAGCCAGACCCGCGCCTCGAATCCCTCGAAGATCGGCCTCTCTCCACAATATCCGCTGTACTCGACGCGAAGGCTCGTTTCACCCCAGTGCCGAATCTCTGCGTTGATGCTGAGAGTCTCTTCGTGGCTTGCCGATGATAGGAAGCGGGCATTGGCCTCAACGATCGGAACGCCGGCGATGCCAAATTGTTCTCGCAGGCTCCGGATGCTGTGACCAGCATCGCGCAGAAGCGCTTGAAAGGCGCTGTCCATCCAATAGAAATAATTTGGATAAAAGACGATGCCCTGTTCGTCGCAATCGCCCCACACGATGCGTACTGTGAACTGCGACCGCATGATGCTCACCATTAGGAAGGGTCAGAATCCAAAGACCTGGCCGAGCGAGCTGTGGCGATGCCCCGCCGGGTTCGTTTCAATCGCGGACGTGATCCTATAGCGCCGCCAATGCCGCGCAAGCTGTCACGCAAGCTGTGGGGCCGCAGCCGGTGTGTCGATGCCGCGCCATGTTGTCTTTCAACACTGCTGCCGCCGCTGTTCGCGGCGCGAAGGAGATGCCTACGCGCCGAACGTTATTGTTCGGCTATTGCGGCGTAGACGGCGGCGGCACATTGGCGATTGGAAACGCGGCCGTCGCATCGTTGGAGGCGATCCGCATCGGTTCGCCTTCATGCGCAGAAATCACGCCGCCGATGATCAGACCTGCAAAAAACGTGGCAACGACCATCAAAATGATTGTGCCGTCGTGTCGCGGGGGATCAAGTCGCCGCAATTGCTTGTCCAAGAGTTCCTGGTCGCGCCGGTTCATTTGTTGAACTCTCCTTTGCCAAGGAACATCCATACAATGCGCAAAGACCGTCCTTGTTCCGTTTGCTCCTGGGCTCGCTCTCTACGAAATTAGGTTATTGCGTCGCACAGAGTTGAGGTGCTCGGTTTACTGCAGTGCGGCAGCCGCTGAAAGGAACCGCCTCCTAAGAGAGAGAAGTTCGAGTTCGTGCCACGGTCCAGCCGAGCTAGGTGCTTGGTCGCCAAACGACCAGGCACGTCCGCTTTGCCGGAAATGGCTACGGTCAGAACCGACGCGGCGCAGTTCGCATGAGAAAGGAAGGTCGCGGGGTGACAACGGTTGTGATAGCGTCAAGTTAAGCCAAGAGGTCAGATACGGACACTGCCATGGCGCCCGGCTTGCGACGATGCGCAGGCTTCCTGCGCGCCAACGTCGGCGTAATCTTGCTTGCATTCCTGTCGTCCGCGTCGCCGGCGGCAGCGGACATTATCCGCTGGCAAGACCTCTATTATGGGTTCGAGATGACGCGGGAGCAGTGCGCCGCAAAATCCGAGGCGGTTTGGGTGAGCCCGAAGGGACACTCCTTCTGCATGCGCTATTATCTGTCGACCCAGGGCGGGCAAGGCGACCGCCCGGTCGTGTTCCTGGGTGGAGACGCGACCTTCGCATCGATGGCCGACAACCACAAAATTCCTCCTGCGGACGCACATCTGGAGGACCTCGATACCGATGCTCTGGTCAAAGTGGCAGATCGGATTTCAAAGGAGCAGCAGACAACGGCGATCGACCTCGCTCGGGTCGGTCTTGGCGGCTCGTCCGGTACGCATCACTCTTTGCGCCACACCGTGCTGGAACTCTTGGCGACCAATGCCGCGCTGGATGAGATCAAACGCCGTTACGGATTTGCCGGCTTCCACGTTTACGGACACTCCGGCGGCGGCAATCTTGCGGCTGGTCTGCTGGAACTGCGCAACGATATCGGCTGTGATGTGCCGGCCGAAGGACAGCTTAGCCACCCGAATGCTCACGGGATAAGGCTCGAAAAAGGCCCATCGGCCGATCCCGCCCACCAGGTGTTCGACGTGACGGAGGACGCCTCGATCATCGCGCAAAACCGCGCGGCGCGCATCCTTGTGGTGACCGACCCGGAGGACCGCATCGTCACCGCCGAACATCAGACCCCGTTCGTGGAAAGACTTCGCCGCCTCGGTCGTCAGGTCGATCAGTTCTTCGTGCAATCGGATGGCCCGGACCATCACGGCACCGCCTTCTTGGCGGCCGTCGTCATGCGCGATTGCATTCACGACGCCGGTCACGACCAGATCGCGGCCAATCTCGCCGAGATCACTGCCAAACGCCTCGCCGCCAAGGCACAAGCGGAGGCAAATGCCGGCGTCAGGTTGCCCGACTCGCCGCCGCCGACCGCCGGCAGCCTGCTCGAGGGGATCAATCTTTTTGGAGCGGATTATTCCAACCTCTGGCTTGAAAAGGCCGATCCTCATCTGTGTCAAAAAGCGTGCCGATCCGATGCCAAATGCGCGGCTTGGACATATGTGCAGCCCGGCGTCCAAGGAACCCAGGCGCGCTGCTGGCTCAAGGAGCACGTGCCGCAACAATATCGCAATAGCTGTTGCGTCTCCGCAGTTGAGCGCGCCAAGCCCTGACGAGGCGGCGCAGCCCCGAATCATGATGGCCATCTCGCTCAGCACCCGTGCAGCACTGCGGCTGGCGCTGCTAGCGCAACTGCTGGCCGTTGGCCACGCTTCCGCTGCGGAGTATCAGGTCAGTTTGAGTTCCGATCTCATCTATGCCGAGCACGATGGCACAAAACTCCTTGGCGATCTCTACCTGCCCAAAGGTCGCATCAAGGCGCCGGCGTTGGTGGCGTTTCACGGCGGCGGGTGGCGAGCCGGCAACCGTGGGTTCTACCGGCATTGGGGCCCGGTGCTCGCCCGCAACGGCTATGGGCTGTTCACGGTCGAGTACCGGTTGGGGAAGCCGGGAGTCTATCCGGCCGCCGTCTACGACGCGAAGGCAGCGGTCCAATTCATCCGTGCTAACTCTGGAAAATTCGACATCGATCCGGATCGCGTCGGTCTGATCGGCGATTCCGCCGGCGCATGCCTCGCGGCTTTGCTCGCGCTCGCGGGCGACCGCTTCACGTCGGCCTACCGCGAAGATGCCAATGCAACCACACCGATCAGCGTGAAGGCGGTGATTGGATTCTACGGCATCTACGACATGCTGGCGCAGTGGAAGCACGACATGCTGACACAGTCGAGGCGCGAAGATCTGGCGCAGAGCAACCACGACTTGATCGTACGCCCGCCCGACAGCATCACCGAAGAATTTCTCGGCGTCTCGCCGACGCAGAACCGAGCTCGCTATCTTGAATCATCGCCGATCAGCTATGTTGCGATGGATCGCAGCGCCGATCGCAAAGAGGTGCGCTTCTTGCTCATTAACGGCGGCCGCGACGAGCTCGTCGATCCGGAAACTCAATCGGGCGCTTTTTTTGCTGCGCTGAAGGAGGCGGGATTTTTCGCGCAGCGGATTACCATTTCCGAAGCCGGCCATTTCTGGGTATCCGATCCGTTCGTAAGTCATCCCCGAAGCTACAACGCTACGGTGGCAACACGGTTATTGCGATTTCTGGACAGTTCCTTGTGAGCCGCCGCGACTGGCTTCCGAGTCCTTGGGCCTCTCGGCCGGCCGGGATGTGCCCGCCAGGTCGGTCCAAGCCAACCAGGACGTGCGTTCTTCTCGGGTTCAAAACCTCTGCGAACCGGGGGCCGGTGCTCGGCGGTTCTCGCTGTTGTTTCCGCTCGCTCGCGGAGCGTGCCCCCCTTTGTTCCTGACACACAGACTGTCATGCCGCCCCGATTGACATTGCGAAAATTCGGGAGGGATAATGACTTTTCTTGGGGGGCGTGCGGCAGCAGGGGCGCCGCAAAAGAGTGGCCGCATGGGCCTTCCCCCAACAACGCATGGGAGTGCGAACAATGAAGCGATCAGGTATCGCTGCGGGAGCCGTTGCCGCGGGAGCCGTGCTGGCGCTCGCCAGTCTGGGTGCGTACGGGCAGGACAAGAAATGGTACCCATTTCTGGTCGAGGAGCATAATCCGCCCTTCGACATGGCCAGCCCAGTCAAGGAGGTGATGTACACTCCGCTCGAGAAGGCAGACAAGAAGTGGAACATCTGTGTTTCCTTCCCTCATATGAAGGACGCTTACTGGCTCGCGGTTGACTACGGCGTGTCGGAGGAGGCGAAGAGGCTTGGCGTTGCCATGCATCTCGTCGAGGCCGGCGGCTACACCAACCTCAGTAAACAGCTGTCGCAGATCGAGGACTGCGTATCGCAGGGCGCGCAGGCTGTCGATATCGGCGCGATCTCCTATGACGGGCTCAACGAGACGGTAAAGCACGTTCACGAGAAGGGCATTCCGGTGATCGATGTGATCAACGGCATGTCGTCCAAGGACATCTCGGCGAAGTCGCTCGTGTCGTTCGAGACGATGGGTTACAAGGCCGGCGAGTACATCGCCAAATTGCATCCCAAGGGATCGGCGGAAACCGAAGTGGCGTGGTTCCCGGGCCCGCCCGGAGCGGGTTGGGTGGAGGCCGGCAACAAGGGCTTCTCCAACGCGGTCAAGGACAGCGCGCTCAAGATCGTCGCCACCAAATACGGCGACACCGGCAAGGAAGTGCAGCTCAAGCTCGTCGAGGACGTCCTGCAGGCGAATCCGAACATCAAATACATAGCCGGCACGTCGCCGACCACGGAAGCCGCCGTACAGCTGCTGCGCGAACGCAACCTCTCCGACAAGATCAAGGTCATCGCCTATTACTTCACGCCTGGCGTCTATGAAAACATCAAGGCCGGGCGGGTGATGGCGGCGCCGACCGACTCGGCGGTCATTCAGGGGCGCGTCTCCATCGATCAGGCGGTGCGCATCCTCGAAGGAAAGCCTTACCTCAAACATGTCGGCCCGAAGATCTATGTGATCGACAAGTCGAACATCAATACGTTCGATTATGCTTCGTCACTCGCCCCCGCGGACTGGAAACCCATCTTCACCGTCAATTGACGTCGAGGACGCGAGACGATTGACGATGCGATGACCACGGAGGCATTGGCATCGGCGGAGAACACGGGCGCGGGCATCAGTTTGCCCGCGCCGCTTTTACAGGCCGAACGCGTATCGAAGCAATTCCCAGGCGTTTTGGCGCTCGATGCGGTGGATTTCGAGCTCCGAGCGGGGGAAGCGCATGTGCTGTTCGGGGAAAATGGCGCCGGCAAATCCACCCTGATCCAAATGCTCGCCGGGGTGCATCGCCCGACCGAGGGCAGCATCCGCTTTCGCGGCGAACTTATGGATCTGCAGGGCGTCCACCACGCGCGCACGCTCGGCATCAGCGCCGTGTTCCAGGAATTCTCCCTGGTCCCGACGCTCACGATCGAAGAGAACCTGTTTCTCGGCGCCGAGCTGACCAATCACGGCCTGCTCGACAAACTCGAGCTCCATCGCCGCGCTGACGATATTCTCAAACAGCTCGGTTTTCCGCTGCGGCCGCGGCAGCGGGTCCAGGATCTGACCCGCGCGGAGCAGCAAATGGTGGAAATTGCGAAGGCATTTCGCACCGATCTGTCGGTCCTGATCTTGGACGAACCGACGGCTTCGCTCACGGACCGCGAGGCGCAGCGTCTGTTCGCGATGGTCGAGCAAGCGAAAAGCCGAGGCGTCGGCGTCGTCTATGTCACCCACAGGATGAGCGAGATCCGGCGCATCGGCGACCGCATTACTGTCCTGCGCGACGGCAAGCGCGTGGTGACACTCAACGTCGCCGAGGTTGATGACGAGCGCCTGCTGCAGTTCATGACCGGACGCGTCATCAGCCAAGTCTTCCCCAAAATCGAGTACCGGCCGGGTGAGCCGATTTTGCAAATATCGGAACTCACCACGGCGCAACGCTCGGTCAAGGAATTGTCCATTGAGGTCCGCACTGGCGAAGTCGTGGGACTCGCTGGCCTCGTTGGCAGCGGCAAATCCGTGGTTGGGCGGGCCTGTTTCGGGTTGGAGCGGTTGGCATCCGGGCGCATCATGTTCGATGGCCAGGACGTCACCGGCCGCTCGGCGCGCGAGATGCTCGACTTGGGGATCTTCTATCTTCCGCCCGATCGGCGCGAAGAGGGATTGATCGTGATGCGCAGCATCCGCGAGAACGTCTCGCTGCCGTGGCTGGGCGGTCCTCCTTTCACCCGTACCGTCTTTCTTGATCGCGGCAGCGAGCGATCCAGGGTTCGTGAGGTAGCGGAGCGCCTCAATCTGCAGCCGCCGAATATCGAGCATGACGTTGAGCGCTTGTCCGGCGGCAACCAGCAGAAGGTTCTGCTGGCCAAAGGCCTGGTGGCCAGGGTGAAGCTGTTCATCCTCGATGAGCCGACGGTCGGCGTCGATGTCGGAACGCGCGTTGCCATCTACGGGTTCATTCGCGATCTTTGCGAGAACGGCGCCGGCATCTTGCTGATCTCGTCGGATTTGCCGGAAATTTTGCATCTCACCAATCGGACCTACGTCATGTACCGGGGGGAACTGCGCGCGGAACTTGCGGGTTCGCAGATAACGCAAGATCGCGTGCTGGCCAATTTCTTTGAGCGGGCGCAGGCATAATGGACTCGATGACATATCGCGAGCTGAACCTCGCATTGCAGCGGCTGTTCGTCCGAATCGGCGTCTTGCCGTTTCTGCTGGTCATCGCGCTGATTGTGTTTACCTCCCTGTCGTCGCGATTCCTGACCAGTGAAAATTTGATAACCGTGGCGCGGCAGGCGACCTATCTGGCCATCGTCGCGATGGGACAAATGCTGGCGCTGCTCACCGGTGGGTTTGATCTTTCGGTCGGCAAGATCGTTGCCATAACCTCGGTGATCACGGCGCTGACCATGGCGCCGCTCGCGGCTGCGCATCCCGATGCGATCGCCATCACGCTGGCACTGGGCATTTTGGCGGGCATCGGCGCCGGCACCCTGGTTGGCGTCGTCAACGGCATCGGCGTCGCCGTCTTCAACGTCTCGCCCTTCATGATGACGCTCGGCACGGCGACAATCAGCTTCGGCATTGCGCTGACGCTCACCAGCGGCGTGCCGGTCTACGGCATTCCCGATGAGTTCGGCACGATTTTTAGTTTTGCCCGGATATTCGACATTCCCTCGCCGGTCTATGTGACCGCCGGCTTGTTTGTGGTCATGTACATCCTGCTGAATTGGACCCGGATGGGCCGGTACTTCTATGCGGTCGGCGGCAATCTCAAGGCGTCCCGTCTCTCCGGCATCAATACCCGGTTCTATCTCTTCATGGCCTATGTGCTGAGCGGGGCACTGGCTGCGGTCGCGGGCACTCTGTTGACGGCGCGGCTCGAAACCGGCGAAGCGAACATCGGCGCGTCAATGCCGCTTGATTCCATAGCCGCCTGCGTGATCGGCGGAGTGAGCCTGCGCGGCGGCATCGGACGTCTCGGAAATGTCGTGCTGGGTGCCGTCTTCATCGGCCTCATCCAGAACGGAATGGATCTCGCGCAAATCCAATCCTACCTCCAGGAGGTGGTGATCGGCGTCCTGCTCATTCTCGCCGTCATCGCCGATCAGCTTCGCCAGCTGGTGATGCTGCGGCTGAAGGATTGACCGGATGCTGAAGGAGAAGAAGATGTCGACCAACCAGGAACTACGGGCACGTCGCCAAGCCGCGGTGCCGCGCGGTGTCAGCTCGGCCACGGAAATTTTCGCGGCGAAGGCGAACAATGCCGAGCTCTGGGACACCGAGGGCAAACGCTACATCGATTTCGCCGGCGGCATCGGCGTGCTCAATTCCGGCCATCGTCATCCAAAGGTGGTGGCGGCGATTCAACGGCAGCTCGAATGCTTCACGCATTCCGCCTTCCAGGTTGCTCCTTACGAATCCTACGTCTCGCTTGCCGAGAAGCTTAACCAGCTCGCCCCCTGTGCCGGTCCCAACAAAACGATCTTCCTGACCACCGGAGCCGAAGCGATCGAGAATGCGGTGAAGATCGCGCGTGCCGCAACCAAGCGCCATGCGGTGATCGCGTTTGCCGGCGGGTTCCACGGCCGCACGCTTATGACGCTGGCGCTCACCGGGAAGGTCGATCCATACAAGAAAGGTTTCGGGCCATTCCCAGGCGACGTGTACCACGTGCCGTATCCAAACCGCTTTCACGGCGTCGAGCCGGAGCACTCGCTTCAAGCCATCGAGTCGCTGTTCAAAGCGGATGTCGAACCGAGCAAGGTTGGCGCGATAGTGATCGAGCCCGTGCAGGGCGAAGGAGGTTTCTACATTGCACCCCTCGAATTCTTGGGTGAGCTGCGGCGCATCTGCGACCAGCATGGGATTCTACTCGTCGCCGATGAAATCCAGTGCGGTTTTGGCCGCACGGGCAAGATGTTTGCCCTCGAGCACAGCGGCATCAAGGCGGATCTCGTTGCCATGGCGAAGAGCTTGGCGGCCGGCCTGCCGCTCGCGGCGGTGGTCGGGCGCGCGGCGATCATGGACGCAGTCGATCCCGGCGGGCTCGGCGGCACCTACGGCGGCAACCCGATTGCTTGCGCCGCCGGACTTGCGGTGCTCGAGGTCTTCGAGGAGGAAAAGCTGCTCGAACGCAGCGAGAAGATCGGCGAACGCATCACTCGACACATGACAAAACTCGCGGAGAGCAACCGGTTTTCCTGCATCGGCGAGGTTCGGGGCCTCGGTGCCATGGTCGCGATCGAGCTGGTTGAGGACCGCGCTTCGAACAGACCGGCGGCGGCACTCACCAAGCGGTGGGCGGAGACCTGCGCGAAAAACGGACTCATTCTGTTGACATGCGGCGTGTACGGCAATGTGGCGCGCATTCTGGTTCCGCTGACTGCGAGCGATGCCGTCCTCGACGAGGGACTCACCATCCTCGAGCGCTCGCTCGACCAGGCGCTCGCCGCCTGATCCGCATCACACCGGCGCAGGGGCTTCCGGCACAGCCTTCCATCGGATCGCCAATTGGATAGGATAGCGGTACGATCTCAATGGAGAGAGCGGCATGGGTATGAGCGGCAATCGCGCAGTAGCGACCGTGCAAATCGACAACGACCATTTGCGGGTCACGGAATGGAACTTCGCGCCCGGAGCGGCGACCGGCTACCATCGCCACGCCTACGACTATGTCGTCGTGCCGGTTCTCGACGGCGAACTGGAACTGATCGGACCGGACGGAAGCCATTCGCGCGCCCGGCTGGAGCAAGGAAAATCGTATTTCCGCAACGCCGGCGTCGAGCATGACGTCGTCAATGCCGGCGCCGGCGTCATGACCTTCGTCGAAATCGAACTCAAGGACACCGGAAACGCCTGAACGCGCTCGGCGTCAACTTGCACTGGCGGTCGCCTATTGGGCCGAGACATGTCGGGATGAGGAGGTGAAGGCAATGGCTGCGGCGAGATCAAACGCGACAACGCTCGCGATAAATTGTGACATGGGCGAGAGCTTTGCGCTCTACAAAATGGGCGACGATGAAGGCATGATGCCCCACATCACAATCGCCAACGTCGCCTGCGGCTTCCACGCCTCGGACCCGAGCGTGATGGCGCACACGGTGCGGCTGGCGAAGCGTCATAACGTCAAGGTCGGCGCGCATCCATCCCTGCCGGATCTGCAAGGTTTTGGCCGGCGCGAGATGAAGATGCGGCCGGAAGAACTGACCGACTGCATCGTCTATCAGGTCGGCGCACTCAAGGGCTTTCTCGACCGCGAAGGCATGGCGCTGTTTCACGTCAAGCCACACGGGTCATTGTACGGCATGGCAGCGAGGTCGCCGGAGGTGGCGAAGGCCGTGGCCGATGCCGCCAAGGTGTTCAACGTTCCTGTCCTAGGCATGGCTGGCACGTTGCATGAGCAGGTCTACCCTGCGGAGGGCCTGCAATTCATTTCCGAGTATTATGCCGATCTCGAATACGCCGACGACGGTTCCCTTATCATTACGCGCGAGCATCACGCGGTCGACCCGAAGCGCGCCGCCGAGCGCGCTTTGCGCGCCGTCCGGGAGGGCGTCGCTGAATCGGCCAACGGCAAGGCGGTCCGCGTTCGCGCCGATTGCATCTGCGTCCACTCCGACACGCCGAACGCGGTGGAGGTGGCGCAGGCGGTCAAGGCCGCCGTTGCGGAATATCTCGGGTAATCGGGGTTTTGAGAGGGGGTGCGAAAGATGGCGCAGCATCAGGTGCTCAGCCCGCTGCCTGGAATCTTCTATCGGCGGCCGGCGCCGGAACAGCCGCCTTACAAGCAAGACGGCGATAAGGTTGCTGAAGGCGACGTGATCGGTCTCGTCGAGGTGATGAAGCAATTCACCGAGATTCATGCCGACGCCAACGGCAGGGTCGTGCGTTTTCTCGTCGACAACGAGGCGCCGATCGAACCGGAACAACCCCTCCTGCTCATTGAGACCAGCTGAGCCTCACCGTGTTCGGCAAGCTGCTGGTTGCCAATCGCGGTGAAATCGCCGTGCGCATCATTCGCGCGGCGAAGGAGCTCGAGCTGCGCACCGTTGCGGTGTTCAGCGACGCCGACAAGGACTCTCTTGCGGTGCGGTTTGCCGACGAGGCGATCCGCATCGGTCCGGCACCGGCGAACAAGAGCTATCTCAACATCGATGCGATCATTGGCGCTGCGCGGGAGACGGGCGCTGGCGCGATTCACCCCGGCTATGGCTTCCTCGCCGAAAATCCGCGCTTTGCCGAAGCCGTGGCCGACGCAGGACTTGTGTTTGTCGGGCCGACACCGGAGTCGATCCGCAGCATGGGCGACAAGGCGGCGGCACGGGAAGCGGCGCGGGCCGCGGGCGTGCCGATCATACCCGGCAGCCAAGGAGCACTTGCCGATCTTGCCCATGCGCTGGCGATAGCGCGCCACATGGGCTACCCGGTCATGCTCAAAGCCAGTGCCGGCGGCGGCGGGCGCGGGATTCGTGTCGCCGCGGATGAGGCTGGGCTTGCGCATCACTTTCATGTAGCGCGAACCGAGGCGGCGGCGGCTTTCGGCAGCGGCGCGCTTTATCTCGAACGTTTTATAACCCGCGCGCGTCATATCGAGGTGCAGGTGCTGGGCGACGGCAAGCGCGTCGTGCACTGCTTCGAGCGCGAATGCTCGCTGCAACGGCGGCGGCAGAAAGTCTGGGAAGAGGCGCCGTCACCGGCGATTGACGCCAAAACCCGGCAGGCCCTATGCGACGCCGCCGTTCGCTTGGCGGAACGAGTCAGATATCGCGGGGCGGGAACAGTCGAATTTCTCTACGATGACGATTCGGGCGAGTTCTTCTTCATGGAAATGAATACCCGCATTCAGGTCGAGCATCCGGTCACGGAAATGGTCACCGGGATCGATCTGGTGCGCGCGACGATATCGATCGCGCAAGGCCAGCCGCTCGCGCTCCACCAGGCCGATGTGGCGATGCACGGGGCCGCGACCGAGGTCCGGATCAACGCTGAAGATCCCGACAGGGATTTCCGGCCCTCGCCCGGCCGGGTTGCCGCGCTGGCGCTGCCCGCCGGACCGGGGGTGCGCGTGGACACGATGCTCTATCCGGGCTATGTCGTGCCGCCTTACTACGACTCTCTGCTTGCCAAGATTATCGTGCACGCGGAAACTCGGGACCTGGCGCTGGCACGGCTGCGACGCGCGCTCGAGGAGTTTTCGATCGAGGGTGTTGTTACTACCGTTCCGCTGCACAAGCGTCTTGCCCAATTGAGCGAGGTGCGCGCGGCGCGGTTTGATACCGGATTTTTGGAGCGTTTGCTGGCGGCGTAGCTGCTGTCGGCGCAACGAGGGGACAGGGGGCCGGAGATACGCATGAGCGCAATCCGATATTCGTTCGGCGGGGACGAGCATGTCTTCGCCGAAATCGACGAGGAAATGTCACTGGAGGCCTTCTTCAAAGGCATGGCGATCTGTGGCGAACTCGAGAAACGACGCATTGCGGGGGTATCGGAAATCTGTCCCTCGAACGCGTCCTATCTGGTTCGTTTCGATCCGGACGTGATCGCGCCTGATAAGATGTTGCGCACGCTGCAGCAGATCGAGGCGCAAGTGGGCAGTGCGGATCTGGAGCTGCCCACACGCATCGTGGAAATCCCCGTGCTCTACAATGATCCGTGGACGCGCGAGACGCTGATGCGCTTTCGCGAGCGGCATCAAGACCCGAACAGCACGGACATAGAGTACGCCGCCCGCATCAACGGCTACGCCTCGGTCGATGAATTCATAGCCGCGCACTCCGGCTCACCGTGGTTCGTTTCCATGGTCGGCTTCGTCGCCGGCCTGCCGTTTCTGTTCCAGATGGTGGAGCGAGCCAAGCAGATCGAAGTGCCGAAATATTTGCGTCCTCGCACCGACACGCCCAAGCTCACGGTCGGCCATGGTGGCTGCTTCGGCTGCATCTATTCGGTGCGCGGCGCCGGCGGCTATCAGTTGTTCGGCATTACCCCGGCGCCGATCTACGATCCGGCGCAGCAATTGCCATACCTTCGCGACTTCATGGCATTCTTCCGACCCGGCGACATCGTCAAGTGGAAGCCGATTTCGCGCGAGGAATACGACAGCGACGTCAAAGCGGTCGAGGCGGGGACCTTTGACCTGACCATCCGGCCGGTCAATTTTTCGCTCAATGCGTTTCATGCCGATCCCGGCGGCTACAGCCGGCATCTGGTGGAGGTGCTCCATGGCCATTGAAGTCGTCAAGCCCGGTCTCGCCACCAGCGTTCAGGACGCCGGCAGGCCCGGCTATTACAAGATCGGCATCCCTCTGTCCGGCGCGCTCGACCAATATGCCCTGCGCGCTGCGAACTTATTGGTCGGCAACGAAGAGGGAGCGGCCGTCCTGGAGGCCACACTGCTCGGCCCGGAACTCATCTTTCGCGCAGCGGCCATTGTCGCCGTCACCGGCGCCGAAGCGACGCCGAAGGTGAACGGCGAGGCGCGCCCGCGCAACGAGTCGTTTGCCGTCCGGGCGGGCGACCGGCTGACTTTCGATTACATGAAGGTCGGCGCGAGAATCTATATCGCGATCGCCGGCGGCATCGATGTGCCACCGGTGCTCGGCAGCCGCTCGACCTACGCGCTGGGTGCGCTCGGCGGATTCGCCGGCCGAAAACTCGCCGCGGCAGACGTGCTGCCTGTCGGCCCGGCGAGACCCGGCGCGCGGGCAGGACGCGTTCTCGCCAAGGGCCTGGTTCCGGCCTATCCGAAGTCGCTGGAGCTGCGCGTCCTCACCGGCCTTTATTTCGACCGCCTGACGGAGGAGTCGGCCCATTCCTTCTTCGAGGACACCTGGACCGTTGCGCCGGAGGCGGACCGCATCGGCTATCGCTACCGCAAGGGACGTCCGCTTTCTTTCCGCGAGCGCAAGCAGCCGTTCGGCGCGGGTTCCGATCCATCGAACATCGTCGACGCCGGCTATCCTTACGGCTCGATCCAGGTGCCGGGCGGCCTCGAACCGATCATTTTGCATCGCGACGCTGTATCCGGAGGAGGCTATGCCATGATCGGGACAGTGATCAGCGCCGACATGGACCGCATAGCGCAGATGCAGCCCAACAATTTGGCTCGGTTCGTCGAGGTTGACATGGACGCGGCGCTGAAGGCGCGCGCCCAGTACAAGAGCCAGATCGCGCGACTGTCGGCGAGCTAGAGCATGATCCGGAAAAGTGGAAACCGGTTTTTCCGAAGAGATCATGCTCCACTAAAGAAAACTAGAGCGCAATCGATTCAACCTGACGACTGCGCTGGAAGCAGCGCTTCTGCAGCTGCTACACAGCCGCCACGGCACTCACCTCGATAAGAAATTCCTCGCGAACCAAGCGATCGACTATGAGCAGCGTATTGGGCGGATAGGCGCCGCCGGCGAATAGCTTCGGGAATTCGCGCAAACGATATTGCAGCATTTTCGCAATGTCCTGCGAGTGAACGAGATAGGTCGTGAATTCGACGACGTTTGCAAAGCTCGCTGCCTGCGAAGCCAACGCATCGCCGACATTGGCGAAAACCTGCGCGCACTGCGCGTCGAAATCGCCGGCAACCTTACCGCTCGCGTCGACGCCGACTTGTCCGGCTATGAACAGAAACTCCGATGCTTTGACGCGGGCAATATGTGAATAAGGCGCCAGCGGCTTGCCCAGTCTATCGGGATTAAACATTTGAATGCTGGAAGTCATCGCGTCCTCCGCTCTCCGTTTGCCATTGCGAATTCGAATAGCGCAACTGGTTCCTTCTGTGACTATCGAGCTTGCAGGTCCAGTGATCCGTCTTTGCTCGCACGGCCGGTGCGCTTTCGATGAACGGTGGACTGTATGCTAAGAGAAAGTTATTGCGAAGCTCAGATAAGAGGAATGTCTGCTCATCTTTTCATATTTTTGACCACCTGGAGACGTAACCTCAATCTTGAAACCAGCTCAGAGTTCGCGTAGCTCGAGTTGCGAAGGGGTGCCGTTAGCCTGGCAAAGGTCTGCTCGATGGTATCGAGCCTGGGCTGCAGGGCGGCAGATAACGCAATGTGGCGTCCGCCGTTTCGATGGTCTGGCGCACCTGCAGAAAAATAGGCGAGATCGGCGGCGGGACCGTATGCCGCGTCACATTGTGGTCAGCCACTTCGATTATTTCTGTCGTAATGTTGCGGGCGGTAGGCTGACGAAGCAACTGCGGAGGTGACGCTATGGTGTCGGTCAACAGCAAATCTGCCAGTGAAAATGTCGCGCCTTCACGTCGTGACGTCGTGAAGTTTGGTACGGCTGCGGCGATCTCCGCCGCTGTGCTTCCGGTCAGTTCCGTGCGTGCCGCCGTGAACTCAGGCACCGTCTCGGGCACTGTCTATGAAAGTCGCTCCGGCGGTGCGCGCCGTGAGGCCGCTGATGCAGGCATCGCCGGCGTTCTCGTGTCAAACGGTTATGAGGTCGTCAAGACCGATGCCGCCGGACGCTATACGCTTCCGGTTGATGACGAGAGCGTGATCTTTGTCATTAAGCCGACCGGCTATGCCGTGCCGGTCGATGAGCAGATGCTGCCGCGTTTTTACTATATTCATCAGCCGGCGGGCTCGCCGCAAAGCCTGAATCTGCGCTTTCGCGGCATCGATCCGACCGGCCCGCTGCCGGATTCGATCGACTTTGCATTGAAGAAGGTCGATGAGCCGCAAAAATTCGACGTCATTGTCTTCACCGACCCGCAGCCGGAAAGTCAGGTCGAAGTCGACTTCATCCGCGATGACGTGATCAACGGTCTGATAGGCACCAAAGCAGCATTCGGCATGACGACCGGCGACATCATGTTCGACGATTTGTCGCTCTATCCTCGACTCAACCGCATCATCGGGCAAATCGGCCTGCCGTGGTACAACGTCGGTGGAAACCACGATCTCAATTTTGAGGCGCCGAGCGCAAAATATTCGCGTGAGACGTTCAAGCGAACCTTCGGCCCGAACTACTACGCCTTTGAATACGGAGGCGTCCTCTTCCTGATGCTCGACAATATCAATTACCTCGGCTTCGATGCCGCGCAGCCGCGCGGTGGTGGCAGGTTCGAAGGCCGCATCGGGCAACGGCAGCTCGCCTTCATCGCCAACGTGCTCAAGGAGCTCCCGACCGACAAATTGATCGTGACATGCATGCACATCCCGCTGCGGAACTACCTCGACCCCAGAAATCCCTCAATGAACACGGCAGATCGCGGCGAGTTCTTGAAAATGATCTCCGGGCGCCCGAATACGGTGAGCTTGTCGGGGCACACGCATACGACCGAGCATCACTATTTCGGTACAGAGGATGGCTTCGCCGGATCGTCGGCGCACCACCACCATGTCATGACCGCAGTGTCCGGCTCGTGGTGGAGCGGTCCCTACGATCACCGGGGCATTGCCGTCGCCGACAGTCGCGACGGCAGCCCGAACGGCTTTCATATTTTGTCGATCGACGGACAAAGCTATTCGACCCGGTTTCAGCCCGCGAACGAACCGCAGTCGCGGCAAATGCGAATTGCGCTCGATTCGAAATTCCACCGCGATCGCAAGGAGCTCTATCCAGAATTCCGCATGGGTGAACTCTTAGGCTCGCCGCTGCCGCAGGAAAGCGCGTTTGCAACGAACCTCATCGTCAATTTCTTCGATGGCGGTCCGCGCACGCTCGTCGAATATCGCATCGGCAAACGCGAGCCGGTCAAAATGGATCGCGTGGTGCGTCCGGATCCCTTCGTCGAGGAAGAGTTTGCCCGCAATGAGGCGACCAAGAAGCCCTGGGTGAAGGCCGAGCCCTCATCGCATATCTGGACGGCGCGCCTGCCGAGCGATCTCGAGCCAGGCACCCATTGCATTGCGGTGCGCGTCGTCGACGAATACGGCCGTGAGCATCGCGACCATTTGGTGCTGGAATTGACGGCCGGCGAGGCAAGGCCCAGGGCGGGTGCCGGCTGATGAGTCGTTAGGCTTCCGGGGCGAATAACCGCAAGTGCCTCTCGGCCGTATCTGCGACGGGGTCGCTCATTCCTTGAGCGGTATGACAGCAATCTATAAAGATTAACTACGGCACGGCGGTTGGGGCGGCAGGTCGGTCCACACGAATGGAGCCCGTATCCATATTCCGACGCGCCGCTGTCTGGGGTCCTGCGCTGCTGTGCATGCTGGCGGACACTGACGCCGGCAATGTGGTGACCGCAGCGCAGTCAGGCGTGCAATGGGGCTACCGCCTCCTGCCGCTGGTGCTGCTGCTCGTTCCATTGTTGTATATGACGCAGGAGCTTACGGTTCGACTGGGTGTTTACACCGGGCAGGGGCACTGTGAGCTGATACGCCAGCGATTCGGCATCCGATGGGCTTGGCTGTCTGTGTTTGCCCTTGCCGCGGCGACGATCGGCTCTCTGATAACCGAACTGACCGCGGTCGCCGGCATCGGCGAGCTATACGATGTTTCGCGCAGCATGACCCTGCCGATTGCAGCACTTGGGCTTCTTGCCGTGGTCGCAACCGGATCCTACCGGCGGGTCGAGCGGACCGCGCTCGTTGTCGGCCTCTTCGAGCTTGCCTTTTTCGCCGTCGTCTGGGAGGCGAGTCCGAACTTGGCGGCGATCGGCAAAGATGCGGTCGATCTGCCGCTCGGACATTCGGGATTCATGTATCTCGCGGCGGCGATCATCGGGGCGACCTTCAATCCGTGGATGATCTTCTATCAGCAGTCGGCCACGGCAGATAAGATGATTCAACCTGCCGATATCAATCATGCCCGTTGGAGTACCGGCGTCGGAGCGATTGTCACCCAATTCCTGACCGGCGCCGTGCTGGTTGCGGCGGCCGCCACCCTGAGATCTGGCGGCGGTTCGCTGAGCCTTTCGAGTGTCGGGGAAATCAGCAATGCGCTGACCCCGGTTCTGGGGAAAGACATCGGGCGCGTGGTTTTCAGCACCGGCGTGCTCGGCGCCTCGTTGGTGGCGGCGATCGTGTCTTCTCTGGCGCTGGCGTGGGGGCTGGGCGAAGCCGCCGGGTACCGGCGATCCTTGGAGTATGGGCCGTTCGACACGAAATGGTTCTACGTGATCTACGCGATTTGCGTAGTTGGCGCCGCGATGCTTGTCTTGATGGCGCCGGATCTTGTGTGGCTTACCATTGCCGCGCAAGTGTTGAACGCCTTCCTGATGCCTGTAGTCGTCGGGCTGCTGGTGAGGCTGGCGGCAGAGGTTTTGCCGGAACCGGTCCGTCTGCGCGGATGGTATCTGTGGCTCGTCATCGGCGTTGCAACCTTCGTTTGCGCCATTGGTCTGCTGGGCGGCATCGCGGGACTCCTGTAGGCCAGGTCCGTTGTTCTACGCGCACATCCGACAGTTACCAAGGCGAATTACCGGCACCGTGTACTGATTTGCTTGCGACAGCAAGGGTCCCTATTGCTGCGCATTTGCGCTACGCTATTGTCTCTTGTCCCTGCGAAACAGGTTAGGGCGGGGACCGGGTAATTGGGAGGACGCAAAGGATGGCCGGCGTACATTTGCTCGATCGCATCATCGGCAGCGAATATCCGAGCTTTGCCACGGACGCGCAGGTGCGCGCCTTCGAGGAGGTTCCTTACACGGACCGCATCGCTGCAGCGAGCACCTACGATGCCATCAGGCTAGGTGCGGCCCACAATCCTGATGCGCCGGCGATCCAGTACCTCCCCAATGCGGATCCGGCCGACAAACCGATCGTCATCAGCCACCGCGATTTCATCGCACGCGTGACGCAGGCCGCCAACATGTTTCGGGCCCTCGGCGTCGACAGCGACGATGTGGTGAGTTTCCTGCTTCCGCTGCTGCCTGAGGCCTTTATAACGCTCTTCGGCGCCGAAGCGGCGGGCATCGCCAATCCCGTCAATCCGCTGCTGGAGCCCTATCAAATCGCGGAAATCTTGGAAGCCGCAGGCACCAGGGTGCTGGTCGCCCTTGGCCCTATGCCAGGTACGGATATCTGGCAAAAGGTGGAGCAGGTGCGCGGGTCCCTGAAACACCTCAAGGCGATTGTGCAGGTCCACGGTTCCGCTGATCCGGCGAACGACGTCTATTCGTTTAGCGATCTCATCAAGGCGCAGCCGTCCGACAGGCTTGTCAGCGGCAGGCAGATTTCCGGCGATCAGATTGCAGCCTATTTCCACACCGGCGGCACCACCGGCACACCGAAGCTTGTACGCCAAACCCACGCCAATCAGGTCTATCAGGCCTGGGTCATCAATTTGCTGCTTAAAGCGAGACCTGGCGCCAATCTACTCTTCGGCATGCCGCTCTTCCACGTCGGCGGCTCCCTCACTCAGGCTCTGACGACTCTGTCAAACGGTGGCTGCCTTGTCGTCCTTTCGCCCGCCGGATGGCGCAATCCCGCGAGCGTCAAGAATATCTGGGGCCTGGTTGAACGCTTCAAACCCGAAACGCTATCGAGCGTCCCGACCGTGCTGGCGGCGGCGTTTGCCATCCCGCCCGGCAATGCCGATTTATCGAGCCTGCGATATGCCGCCGGCGGTGGATCGGCGATTCCCGTGGCTGTTGGCAAGGCGATCCAGGACAAGTTTGGCCTCAAGGTCCTCGAGGTCTACGGCATGACCGAGACTTCGAGCGTACACACCATGGCCTATCCGGATCGTTCCGTCCGCCTCGGCTCCGTCGGTCCGCCGGTGCCATACGCCCGCGTGCGTGTCGTCAAGCTCGACGACCAAGGCCGGCTCGAGCGCGACTGCGCGGTAGACGAGATTGGCGTCGTGATCATGGCAGGTCCGGGAGTCTTCGACGGTTACCTCAACGACGCGCACAACAAGGGCGCGTTCGTTGACGGCAATTGGGTCAATTCCGGCGATCTTGGCCGTCTCGACAAAGAGGGTCTTCTCTGGATCACCGGCCGCGCCAAGGACATAGTGATCCGCGGTGGCCATAACATCGATCCCGCCCCCATAGAGGACATCTTGTTCCAGCATCCGGCCGTCGGCCTTGCTGCCGTCGTCGGCCAGCCCGACGCCTATGCAGGCGAAGTGCCGGTCGGCTACGTGCAATTGAAGCCAGGGGCGACAGTCGCGGCAGGCGAACTCGAGGCCTGGGTCCGCGAGCGAACGCCCGAGCGCGCCGCAGTCCCGGTTCAGATTTTCCAAATCGATCCGATGCCGCTGACCGGCGTCGGCAAGGTGTTCAAGCCGCAGCTTCGGTGGGACGCCGCCACACGAGCCCTCAGCAAGATTCTTGTGCCGCTCAGGGAAAAAGGAATCGACTGTCGCGTTCAGGTCGGGCCCCACGGTAGTCACGGTAGTTTGGCCACCGTTACAATCGGCCATGTTCCCGAGCACAAGCGCGACGCCGTGGCCGAGGAGGTGCACACGACGCTCGCTCCGTTCGTGCTACGGCATGAAATAGTTTTTGCGTAGGTGCTGTCGGCAAGAGGGACGCGAAACGCACGGCGCCCGTTCAGGCGCAGCCGGCCTTCCCCGGCGGCCGATCCGGCCTTTTTCTTGCGGCGCTCAGGGCGCGGACACATTCAATCACCGCGTTGCTGTCGGTTGAATTGGTAAACACCGCGGCCACGCCCGATTGCCGCATCTTCTCGCCGTCTTCGGGCGTGATGACCGAGCCGCCGATCACCACGGGAATGTCGGAGCCGCGCGCCTTCAGCTCCTCGAGCAATTGCGGCACCAAGCACATGTACTCCCAGGAATGACAGCTGATGCCGACAACGTCGGCGCCCTGCCTGATCGCCTTGTCGGCGACGGAAGCCGGGGTCTGGAATTTGCCAAGATACTCGACCTTCATCTGCGCTTCCCGCAGCACGCGAGCCACCGCAACGGCGCCGTTCTCGTGCTGGTCGATGCCCATGATGGCGAGCGCGACGAACTCACGCGACATTTTTCGCTCCAGTATCCCGGCCCGGCAATGGGTGATCGAAAATGTCCGCAGGCATTCCGAGCGCGCGGCGCATGGTCGTCGCGATCTCTCCCATCGTCGCCGACGCATCGAGGGCCTCGATGACTGCGGGGATGAGGTTTTCTGATCCGGCCACGGTGACGGCCACCGCATCCAGCCGCTCGCTTAATCGTTCGATATCGCGTCCGCGCTTGAATTGTTCGATCTTCTTGGTATGGCCGCGCCAGGTTTCGATCTTGGCGGTGGCAATGTCGCGCAGCAACGTGTCGTCTTTCTCCGCCATGGCGTGGACGTTGACGCCGACCACCGGCACTTCGCCCTTCTCGAGGCCGAGTTGGGCGTCTTCCATCGCCTGATGGAATATGTCGCCGAAAAAGCCGCTCGCAGACAGCGCTTCCAGGTCGCCCATCGCTTCGATCTCGTCGATGCGCGCGCGGATCCGCGTTTCCAGCTGGTCAGTGAGCGATTCGATGAAATAGGAACCGCCGAGCGGATCGAGGACTTTTGCCACGCCGGCCTCGAGCTCGAGGATTTGCTGGGTGCGCAACGCAACAATATGAGCGTCCTGGCTCGGAGTCCGATAGGCTTCATCGAATGCCGAGACTTCCACGGCCTGCACGCCGGCGAGCACCAGCGCCAGAGCTTGAACAGCACCGCGGACCACGTTGTTGACCGGCTGCTGCGCAGTCAGCGACAGGCCGGAGGTATGGCTGGTGATCGCGGCCGAGAGCGAGCGCGGATTCGTTGCGCCGAATTCGTCGCGCATCATTTTCGCGTATAGACGACGGGTGGCGCGAATCTTGGCGATCTCTTCGAAGAAATCCATGCCGCAATTGACCAGAAATGCGATCCGCGGCGCAAAAGAATCGACGGCGACGCCGCGCGCCATGAGCTTGCGCACGAGGTGGCGGAGCTGAACGAACCCCAAGGCCATTTCCTCCGCCGGCGACAGCCCGGACTCGCTGAAAAAGTAGGTGTCCTCGAGGTAAGCATGGAATTTCGGCATGTGCTGCGAACAGTATTCGATGGAATCGAGCGCAAGCCGCACCCGAAACTCCACCGGCAGATGCCAGGCGTAGGAACAGTCCTCGGTATAAAGCGGCCCGTGCAGAACTGAGCCGCGCAGGCGGTCGAGCGGGAAACCGGCTTCCCGCGCCGCCAGCACCAAACCGGACAAGGCCAAGAAAGCCGGGGCCGAACTTGAGATCGACACATGCTCGAATGGCACGTCCTTAAAAAGGTCGAGGAAGTCCTGCTTTCGGCACAGTGAGACGCCTTGCGTGCCCACCGCTTCGCGCGCCAGCGCATGGTCTGGGTCGAGCAGCGATTGCGTCGGCGCGTCGCCGATGACGTCGATCCCGTTCTGGCCATGCGCCAAGAGATAGCGGATTTGCTGATTGGTGCGGCAGCCGTCGCCTTCGCCGGCCAGTTCCCGCTGAATCCAGGCCGTCTGCGTATGCGGGCTGGCGAGCCGCCCGCGCGTGAAGGGAAACTCGCCCGGACTTTCTCCGTTGCCGCCGGCGGCCGCGTAGCTGCGCTGCAAGGAGATTCCCGATCTCGTCATCATCTTCATGCGATGGCCCTCTGGGCAGTAAGATCGCCAGGCTTGCACACAATTTTCAATTGGCTGGTCCGCCGCTTACCTCCAGAATCTGACCGGTGATGTAGTCGGATTCGGGAAGGCAGAAGAGCATGATCCCGCCCGCAGCCTCGTCGGGAGTCCCGGCCCGGCCAAGGGCGATGCGCTCTTTCATTGCCTCGATGATCGGGCGTGTCAGCCCCACGCGCCGCGCGCGGCCTTCGATCATCACCGCGGTTTCCCCCGAGATCTCTTGCGTCAGGCGCGTCTCGATGTAGCCGAAGGCCACGCAATTGACGTTGACGCCGAGCGGTCCCCATTCCTTGGCCAGCGAGCGCGTCAGCCCGTGAAGGCCGGCCTTGGCGGCCGCGTAATTGGCTTGGCCGGCGGCGCCGCGCGTCGCCGACACCGAGGACACGTTCACCACCTTGCGATGAACGAGCGTGCCGACCTTGCGTTCTTCCGCGACCCGCGCATCGAGAAAGCCGCGCAACTCGCGTAGAATGCGGAATGGCGCCCGCAGATGCACCTCTTGGATGGCGTCCCACTGCTCGTCGCTGATCTTGTGCAACGGGCCATTCCAGATGTAGCCGGCGTTGTTGACCAGGATGTGAATGTCGCCGAACTGCGCAAGCGCCGCGGCAATGAAGCCGCGCGGAAAATCATCTTGGGTGACGCTGCCGGGATAGGCGGCGGCCGTGCCACCGGACTCGCGCAGCGACCGGGCCGCCGCTTCCGCCTCGTCGGCATCAAGATCGTTGACCAGAACGCGGGCTCCTTCCGCGGCGAGCCGGCGCACCAGGCTCAGCCCGATACCTCTTCCTGCGCCCGTGACCAGAGCCACTTTTCCGGCAAGCCGGCTCATATATCTGCCTCAGCCGTCCGCCATCGCCAGAGCTTTGCGTTCCGCCCCATCGGCAGGACATCGAGCAGCCGATGCCGCGGCCACTCGCGCACACATCACGCGCACTATCCAATATGCTATCCTTTTAAATAGCAAGCGAGCGCAGAGTGCGGTCCGGCGAACCCCGAAAAATTGGCGGGAGGCGAAACGAAAATTTCGGCCCTGCTTCCAACTTCAGTGTCAAGACTCGTCCGCCCGCATCTGCGCGAGCGGCTTGCTGCTCCAGCGCAGGGAATAGTGACGTCGGTCCTGAGACAATAATGCGGCTCGCGACGGTTCGCCGCTTACGGCTGCCGGCTTATGGGATAGCTGGAAAAATCCGGACACCGGCAAACCACTCCCGTCGTGCACGATGATCGTGACTGAGCCGAACGCGCTTGCGGCCTAAATTCACGACCGCATGCCGGCGCTGCTGACGCCGCGCCCATTAGTTAGCTTTTTGGACGATTGTTTGCGGCGCGCTGCGTGGAGAAATCACTGCAACGCGACAAGACTCGTTATATCGAGATTTGCGAGTTCGTAGCCTCGACGGAAATCAGCAATGTGCTTTTCCATCCATTCCCGAGCACGCGGCTCGTCGTGTAGACGGATGGCATTAAAGATAGCCTCGTGCGCCGCGAGCATGCGCTCGTCGGCGTTGAGCCGTTTAAGCACCGCCTCAAATCCCGGATAGAAGATAACACGCACCAGCGGATACCGCGCCGCGAGCAGCGCCCGATTATGCGCTGCGCGCGCGACCAGGGCGTGAAATTCGAGATCAAGCCCCGCCAAATTCTGCTTGGCACGGACAGCAACGCGCATGCGCTTGACGTTGTCGGTGATGGCGGCGATGTCGCCTGGCTCGGCGCGGCGCGCGGCGAGCCCCGCGCCCATCGGATCGAGCGCCATCAATATCTCCCAGTATTCAAGGAAGGTCAGGGCTCGAAGCATCGGCGGTTCGGCAGCCGGCTCAGCCGGTAATTTCTGAGGTTCGGCGGCGTAGCGCCGCTTTCCACCGGGGCGGTGGATGACAAATCCGGTTTCCTCGAGGAGGCGCATGCCTTCGCGCACCGTCGAGCGGTGGACGCCGAGTTGCTCCGCGAGACTGGTTTCGCTCGGTATTCGCTCGCCGGGCTTAATACGGCCGTTGAGAATGCCTTCGCGGATCGTATCGACCACGAGCCGGTAAGCCGGCAGTCCTCTTAATTTTTCAAAATCCGTCGTCAATCGAGCACACCATTTCACGTGTCGAGATTCGTGGACGAAAGGGTTAACGCCTACCAAATGGTCGGACAATAGTTTATGGCGCGTGGCAAGATCAATATATCTTGGCGTCGTGCAATATACGATATTCCGTGGTTTTGTTGCTGCTGCGAGTCCAGTTGACTCGCCTTTTGCCCACGGATAGGGTTAATTGTCGGACAATAAGAAGCCGAGCCGACAAGAAGATCAGGCGGCTCATGGGAGGGGTGCAACAACGGCTAGTTGCGAGCGGATTGCACTACGCCTGCCAATTGTGCAGCCGGACGTCACAACAAAGCGTTTCACGACGGAGGGATCATGCCATGGCACCGATATATTCGTGGACGGGAATCGCGGTCTCGCTTGCCGCATTTGCCGCCTTGGGTTGGCAGACGGCCGCGCTAGCCCAGGAGGAAGGCGGCACGAAAACCGCGCACGAGCTGCGCGCCGATTACGACAAGGCCCTCAAAGGCAAGACCATCGCGTTTCTGCCGATCTCGACCGGCGTGCCGCTGATGGACGAATGGGGCCGCGTGATCAAGACCGAGGCCGAATGGCGCGGCATGAAGTTCATCATCCGCGATCCGGCGCTCAACATGTCGGCGATGCAGCAGGCGCTCACCGCGCTGGTCAATGAAAAGCCGGACGTGATAGTGGTGCAGAATCCGAGCGTGACGCTGCTGATGAAGGAATTAAAGCGCGCCGAGTCCGAAGGCATCCACGTGATCCAGATGAACATGTCGTCCAACTACAAGTCGGATGCGTTCGTCGGCGCCGATTGGTACGAGGTCGGCCGCATTCTTGCCGAGGATGTCGTCAAGACTTGCGGCACCGGCAGCGGCACCTCGGGCGAGGTGCAAATCGTCCAGGGCGAGCTTGCCGCCGCCGCGAGCGTCGATCAGATCGCCGGCGTGTTGGACACGCTCAACAAGGACAAGGCGATCAAGGTGGTATCCAATCAGGCCGCCAACTGGGACGCCAACAACGCGCTGAACATCACCGCTACCGTCATTCAACAGCACCCCAACCTCTGCGCCAGCATCGGCTTCTGGGGCATCATGGAATCCGGCGCGGCGCAGGCCATCCGCAACGCCGGCAAGATCGAACAAGTGAAAGTGTACGCCTCCGGCGAAGGCTCGCAGCTCGACTGCGATCAGGTCACGCAAGGAAACTTCTACAAGTTTCTGAGCTATACCGCGACCGAGCAGGGTCACGACGCCTTCGTCGCTGCCGAGACGCTGTTGGAAGGCGGCACCAAGCCCGGCACCACGCACAAGGAGTACTACACGCGGCCCGTCTGGCTCGACAAGACGAACGCCAGCGGCGCCAACTGCTATGCGGTGCCGAAGCCGCCGACCTCGACGGCTGCCGCCGAGGAAGCGAAGAAATAGCCTAGAGGATCGAAACTCCGCTCCCGCCGGCGGCGGGAGCGGAGTTGCCGTTGGGAGTAGGGCCGATGTCCACGACCGCCATGCCGGCGACCAACCGTGGTGTCCAGCGCCTGCCCTATTCGTTCTCGCCGCGCCTGTTCCTGTCCGAACTTTTGCTCAAGCAATGGTTCGAGCCGGTCATTCCGTTCACGGTGATGATCGCGCTGGCGGTGTATTTCTCGCTCACGGTCAAGGATTACGGCACGCTCGACAACACGATCTCGCTGATGCGGCTGTTTGCCGAGTTCGGTTTTGTCGCTCTCGCCATGGCGTTCAGCCTCATCTCCGGCGGCATCGATCTCAGCGTCGGCGCCATCTTCGCCTTCTGCAACTTCACCGCTTTGTTCTGCCTGTTTGTGCTCGGGCTGCCGGTCGGGCTCGTTGTTGTTGCAACTCTGCTCGTCGGCGCCATCATCGGCGCCGGTAATGGCGTGCTCATCGGATATCTCAAGGCGCGGCCGTTCCTCACCACCCTGGTGACGCTGATCATCGTCCGCGCCGGCGTCAACCTCTTGAACGAGCGCTACGCCACCGTCTTTGCCGTCAACTCGGTGGAGAGCGACGCCTGGGATTTTCTCGGCGAGGGCAGCGTTCTCGGCGTGCCGATCAACGCGGCGACGTTGATCGTCGTGCTCTTGATCGGCCACATCTTTCTCAGCCGCTCGCGTTACGGCTGGCATCTGACCGCGATCGGCGCCAGCCGCAAGGCCGCGCGCCATGCCGGCATCCGCGTCGAGCGAATGCTGTTGGCGACTTACATGCTGTCCGGCGTGCTCTGCGCCGCCAGCGGCATCTTTTACGCAGCGCGGCAAGGCAGCACGGATTCGACGACCGGCGTCGGCTGGGAGTTCCAGGCCCTGACCGCGGTGATCATCGGCGGCGCTTCGGTCTTGGGTGGCCGCGGCACGGTGTGGCGCGCCATACTCGGCGCCATCATTATCTTCATGATGACCAATGGGCTCGTGCGCATCGGCGTCCCCGGCTACATCACCTCCTCGATCACCGGCGTCATTTTGCTCGTTGCCGTCGGCGTCGACGTCAAGTGGGCGAAAAACCGCGCCAAGGTCATTCAGAAAATCTACGTCAATCCCGCGGTGCTGCCGCTCTCGCCGGCGCCGTCGATCAGGCGCGATAGCAAATCGCCCTATGCGCAGAACGACCGCCTGGTCGGCGCCGAGGCCATCGGCCTCGACCAGGTGGAAGGTCCTGAGGACGTGATCCTCGACCGCCAGGACCGGCTGTACGGCTCGACGCGCGACGGCAACATCATCCGCTTTTCCGGCCCACGCTTCGAGCATCGCGAAGTCTTCGCCCATATCGGCGGCCGTCCCTACGGCATGCAGTTCGCTCGCGACGAGAACCTGATCGTCTGCATCGGCGGCATGGGTGTCTATGGCGTCAAACCGGACGGCAAGGTGTTTAAGGTTACCGACGAGACCAGCCGCACCTGGACCAAGCTCAACGACGATTCCCGCGTGCGCATGGCCGACGACCTCGACATCGCTCCCGACGGCAAGATCTATTTCAGCGATTGCACCACCCGCTACGAGGCGACCACCTATCCGCTCGAGATCGTCGAAGGCCGGCCCAACGGCCGGGTGTTGTGCTATGACCCCGCGACGGGCAAGACCGAGAAGATCATCAAGAGCTTTTACTTTCCCAACGGCATCTGCGTCGCCCACGATGGCGGTTCGATCCTGATCGCTTCGACGACCGACTGCCGCATCTATCGCCACTGGATCGCCGGCCCGAATGAAGGCACGACCGAAGTGGTCATCGACGAAATCCCCGGACATCCGGACAACATCAACCGCGCCTCCGACGGCAATTACTGGTTGGCGCTGGTCGGCATCCGCGCACCGTCGTTCGATCTCTCGATGGGCAAGGCCGGGTTTCGCCGCCGCATGGCGAAACAAGTGCCGACCGATGAATGGCTTGGGCCGAACCTCAATTACGGCTGCGTCGTGAAGTTCGACGAAGCGGGCAATGTGCTGGAAACCTACTGGGATCCGACCGGCATCTCGCACGCTTCGGTGACGTCGATGCGCGAGCACAAGGGATATCTTTATTTGGGCGGGTTGGAGAACAACCGGATCGGCCGCATCCGGCTCGACGGCGCCGACCCGACCTGGACCGGCTATGAGGCCTATTGGGGCAACAAGCGGCGAGTCTGATCCATGGGCTTTCTCACCTACCTGTGGCGCGATGTCGAGCAGATCGTCTTTCCCAACCGCGATCCGCACGCGATTCCGTCGATGGACGGCGCGTTCAGTCCGAACGACCGGCTCGACCGCGCGACCCCGATCGGGGATCCGCTGCCCGGCGCCGACGCGGTCGCCGAAGCGCCCGACGGCGCCATCTGCATTTCCGCCGGCAACAAGGTATGGCGCCTGAGCGGCGCCGGCTATCAGAACCGCGCCGTCTTCGCCGAATTTGACACCGATGTCGGCGCGCTTTCGTTCCATCCCGACGGCCGCTTGCTCGCCTGCACGGGGCGCGGACTTGCGGCGCTCGTTTCGTCCGGCGTCGCGAGTTATCTCGCCGAAGCGGAAGGCGAGCCGCTGCATTGCCTCACTGCCGTCGCCGTGGCTCCCGATGGAACGATTTTCGTCAGCGACGGCAGTGTGCGCCATCCGGCCGGCGCTTGGTGCTTCGACCTCATGGAGCGCAACAGCCTCGGCCGCATCATCGCCTGCGGGCCCGCGCTGCAGTCAGCCCATGTGCTGCTGCGCGGTCTTGCCTATCCCGCAGGTCTCGCCGTGGCGGCGGACGGACAACTGTGGTTCACGGAGAGCTTTGCGCATCGGCTTAGCCGGGCGCCGGTCTCCGGTTCCGCGCTCGCCGCCGCGCCGCAGATGATGATCCGCAACCTGCCCGGCTACCCGTCGCGCCTTGGCCGCAGCGCCGACGGCGGCTTCTGGCTCAGTCTCTTTGCCGTGCGCACGCATCTGGTGGAGTTTGTGCTGCGCGAGGACGATTTCCGCGAGGAGATGATGCGGACCATCCCGCCGGCCTACTGGGTTGCGCCGGCGCTCGCGAGCGGCGCCGATTGCCTCGAGCCGCTGCAACTCGGCGGCTTGCGCGCTCTCGGCATCGAAAAGCCCTGGGCGCCGCCGCGCTCCTACGGGCTAGTCGCGCGCCTCAACGCCGACGGCGAGGTTGTGGAAAGTCTGCATAGCCGCGTCGGCGGCCGCGCTCACGGCATCACCGCCGTGCTCGAAACCGATCAAGGCGTCGTCATCGTGTCGAAAGGGAGCGGCCGCGTGCTGCTGCAGCAAAGGGACGCGTCCACATGAATGAGCTGTCGACGATCGATCGCCCAAGCGAACTCGGCCCTGCGCGACCGTCTGGCGAGCCCGTCCTGAGCGTCAGCAAGGGCAGCAAGATCTATGGCGGCGTGCACGCGATCGAGGGGGTTGATTTCGACCTCTATCCCGGCGAAGTGCATGCGCTCGTCGGCGAGAACGGCGCCGGCAAGTCGACGCTCTGCAAGGCGATCGCCGGAGCGATCCGGCTCACCTCCGGGACCTATTGCGTCGACGGCAGGCCGGTCGACTTTCATTCGCCGCGCGATGCGCTCGCCGCCGGCATCTGCATGGTCTACCAGGAAACGAGCCTGGTGCCGACGATGACGGCGGCCCAGAATATCGAGCTCGGCAATGAAAAGCTCCTGACGCGCTTTCGCACCCTGAACATCCAGGCGCAGCAGCTCTTGCAGTCGCTGAATTTCCAGGTCGACCCGGCCCTGCCGGTGGCGCTCCTCGGCACCGCCAGGCGGCAGATGGTCGAGATCGCCCGCGCCATCTACAACAAGGCGCGCATCATCATCTTCGACGAGCCGACCGCCAGCCTGACGCCGGAAGAGATCGTGCACTTCTTCAATCTGGTGCGCGAGCTGCGCGCCCGCGGCGTCGCCGTCATCTACATCTCGCATGCGCTTGAGGAATCGCTGAAGATTTCCGACCGCATCACCGTGCTGCGCGACGGCAAGGTGGTCGTGACGGCCAAGACGGCGGAGATGACGCGCGAAAAGCTCGTGCGCGCCATGGTCGGCCGCGACATCACGCAGACCTATTACGCCAAGCACCGCGGTTCCGACGGCCACCGCCACGCGGCAAAGGTGCTCACCGTCGAGAACGTCACCATGGGCGCGGTGGTCAAGAACATGTCGTTTTCGGTGTATGCCGGCGAGGTCGTGGGCATCGCCGGCCTGATCGGCTCGGGACGAACCGAGATCGCCAAGATCATCTATGGCGCCTTGAAGCGTAACCTCATCAACGGCGGCATGATCTATCTGCGCGGCAAGCCGATCCGCTATCGCGTGCCCAAGCAGGCGATCAATGACGGCATTTGCTACATCACCGAAGATCGCAAGCTCAACGGCTACTTCGAAACCATGCGCATCGACGATAACATCTATGTGAGCAAGCTTGCGACCCGGGTTGGATGGCGCTTTCTGATCGCGCGCGCCGTGCGCCGCAAGTTGGCGAACTACTGGGTCGAGCGGTTGAAGATCGCCGCGCTTCAGCGCAAGGCGCGCATCGTCGAGCTTTCCGGTGGTAACCAGCAGAAAGTCGTGATCGCCAAATCGCTGGTGCAGGATCCCTCGATCATCATTTTCGACGAGCCGACGCGCGGCGTCGACGTCGCCACCATTCCGGAAATCCACGCGCAGATCCGCCGCCTCGCCGAGGAAGGCAAGGCCGTTGTGGTGATCTCCTCATACCTGCCGGAAATTCTCGCCGTCTCCGATCGCATCCTGGTGGCCCGCCTCGGCCGTATCGTCGCCGAATTCGCCGCGGCCGGCGCCACCGAAGATAAGATCATGTATGCCGCCATTCACTGACTCGAACAGCCCGCGGAGGAGGAGGATCGCGACATGGTGGCAACCGGCACAACCACGGCCCCGAGCAAAGCGGCGCCCCGGTGGCGCAGTCTCCGCTTCAGCCAAGAGCAGGTCGTCGCCGCCATCGTCGTCCTGCTCCTGATCGTCTTTTCGGTCGGCCTGCCCGGCTTCGCCACGACGCCGAACATTCTTAGCCTCATCCGCAGCATTTCCATTCTTGGCATTCTCGGTCTGGGCATGGGCCTCATCGTGATCAGCCGGAGCATCGACCTGAGCGAGATTGCGATCATGGCGTGCCCCTGGGCGGTTGCGCTCATTGCCAACCAGCACGGCCTCCCCGCATTTTGGACGGCGGTGCTCGCGCTCGCACTTTCGCTCGCCTTTGGCGGCATCAACGGGTTCATCGTCGCCTTCGTCGAAGCGCCGGCCTTGTTTGTCACCCTTGCGACAACGCTGGTCGTTTTCGGCGCGGCCTACTGGGTCGCGCCGGTCTATGTCGTCTATGCCCCACAGGAAGCCGTCGCGCTGTTGTTCGCCGGGCGCGGCATGCTGTTCGGCATCCCGATGCCGATTATCGTCTTCGCCGCCGCGGCGCTGGTCATGCACGGCTTTTTGTCGCGAACTTCGATCGGCCGCTTCATCTATGCCCAGGGAGACAATCCGGAGGCGGCGCGGCTTTCCGGCATCGCGCTGCGGCCGTTAACGGTGCTGGAGCATCTCTTGGTCGCCGCGTTCGCCTGGCTCGCCGGCCTCGTCTGGATCGGCCAGACCGGCAGCATGCAGACCAACATGGTCATTATCGGCACGCAGATTTTCGACGTTATCCTCGTGGTCGTGCTCGGCGGCATCAGCCTCGTCGGCGGGCGCGGCGGCGTTTTCAGCGTCGTCGTTGGCTGCGCGCTGATCGGCACGCTGCTCAACGCCTTCACCATCATGGATGTGAACACGGAAGTACAGAACATCATCCGCGGCCTCGTGCTCTTGACCGCCATCGTCGTGGACAATTGGCTGCACCCACGTGACGAGGAGACGGCGCGTCAAGGTGAGTGATCCCGCGGCTCGGAGTCGGCCAAACTTCGTCAAAGATGAATTGCTGCTGATCGCAAGCCAGACAGGCTGAGCGACGTCTCGCTAGGTTGCTCTGCCGCGTTGCGTCGTTTTCAGTGATTGCCAAATGCGAGGGCAAAGCGAATGTTCAAGGAGATCCGGCGTATCCCCAGTTGATCGCTGCACGGACCAAACGATCTGGCGCCAGCTCTCGAATAACGTGAGATTTTCGTTGCAGCGAAGGCGCGCCATCGAGACCGTATCGGTTGGCTGGGGAACTAGGATTCGAACCTAGATTCTCGGAGTCAGAGTCCGATGTTCTACCGTTGAACTATTCCCCAATTGTTTCGCAAAATCAGTATATTGGCCCGATGACATGAAGTCCGCCTGATCACGGCTCTTGCAATCGTAGCCATCGGACGACCGGCACGTGATTTAAGGCATTTAGCGCGCGTTTCCAAGCGGAAGCAAATCCGGTCTGCTGGCGGCTGTGAACGCCCATCAGGCTGCGGCTCGCAAGACCATTGCCCTGCCAGCACTGAGTTCAACCCGCTCGCCTCTCATGTCACGCCGCCCCCTGGCGGCACGCCGGAAATTAGGGTCGAAATGGGGGGCGCAGGCCGGCGGCTTGCGCTCTTGCCGGGGCTGCCCGAAGATGGGCGGACGAGGGTTGCATGCGTGTTGTCCTATCGTTGCTGGTCGCATGTGCCGTACACGCCTTGGCCGGTTGCGCGCAGATTGCGGCGCAAGACGCGGCGACCAAGGCCGCGGCCAAGTTTGCGCAGTGCGGCGCCGAGAATAGAACGACGCAGCAAAGCCAGATGCTTTCCGGGCGCCTGTGGACGGGCGGCGAGAACGATACCGTGGCCAAATTGTTGGACCCAAATCCACTGACCCCGGCCGAGCGCGACGCGCTGGTTCAAGTCCACCACAGAGCGGTGCAATGCAGGCAAATCATTATCGCGCACGCCGATCAGTACGCCGCGTGGCAAGTGCCGTTTTTCCAGGATTACGCTCAGCGAGCAGACGCTATTTACGATCGGTTGGCAAGCGGCGAACTTTCGGTCGGTCTTGCGAACAAATTGTCCATAGAAAACGACCGCAAGTTAGAGGCCGATCTCGCAAGCGGACACGCTTACGGTGTTCGTACCGAGGAGGTCGAGCGGCAGCGAAAAACCGACGCGATGCTCGAAGAAAGCTCTCAGATTGCGGCGGCCCAATCGCAACCAAGAATGGGCGCGGCGAATTGCGCGTGGCTCGGCAACACGCTGGATTGCACTAGGATGCGCTAGTCGTGGGTTCCTGTCTTGATGCATAAAGCTGCTCATACCGTCGCCACAGCATCGCAATGCCTTGTTCGAGGTCGATCCGAGCGCGCCACCCGGTCAGGCTCCGCAGGCGCGTGGTGTCCAGAACATTCCAGCTGCTGGGACGTCCAGGCGGAATTTCATCGCGCCAGTTAACGGCTCGGCCCGTTACGCGTTCGATGAGCTTGAACACCTCGGCGATGCTATGGCCGATTCCCGAACCGACGTTCAGCACGCGGCATACGCCGGACGAGGGTGGATTGGCAATCATCGCGCGGAATACGTCGCACAGATCGTCGAGATGAATGTAGTCGCGAACCGACGAAAGCGGATCAATCACCGCCATCTGCCGGCCAGTGAATAGCGTCCTCAGCGCTACGCCGATCAAACCGTGCGTCGTTTTTTCAGGAACTGGATCACCATAGGAGTTGCCGATGCGCAAAATCGTTCCGGCGATGCCGTAGAGTCTGCAGAATTGTCCGAGGTAGCGCTCGGCCGCGAGTTTATGGATGCTGTGGCTCGATTGCGGGGTCGGTGGGTTCTCTTCGCGGCGAGGATGGTGCGGCGGGTCAAAGCTGTACATGTCGCCACCGGTCGAGGCAAAGATGACGTGCCCGCGGGGCTGTCGAATCGCGAAACGTTCAAACAGGCGCACAGTCGGAAGCAAATTCTGCTCGAGGTCGGCGATGATGTCGCGGTTGGATGACCGGGGATTGCCGTTGCAGGCCAGATGCACGAGCGTCGATCCGGCGCGTACAAATTGATCGACGTCGGCCGCATTCGCCAGATCACCCGCCAAATCTGTGCGTTCGTCGAAATCGGGGTGAAGAGTACTGCGCACCAGCCGCACCATTGCGGTCTTGTCCGCGTCATGAGATCGAGCGCTCAGGTGCCGGCCGATGAAACCGGTGCCGCCGGTCAGAAGGATGGTCATTCCGCCACCGTTTTCAAAGAATCCGAAGGCAGCGCGACTCCATCCGGGAAAACGGCTTGGAGCAGGGGGCCCGCGGTCGCCTCAAGCGAGAACATGCGCACGAAGCGCTGGCGCGCAGCCTCCCCCCAAATCCGCGCCTGCGTCGGGTCGGCGAGCAGGCGGCCGATCGCGCTGGCCAAATGGGGAATGTCTCGCGGCGGCACGGTCAGTCCGCAGACGCCATTGAGGATCGCCTCGCTGCAGCCGTCCACATCGGTGGTGACGATCGGCAGGCCACGGGCCATGGCGGTCAGCAGTGCCAAAGGCAGGCATTCCATCGTCGACGACTGCACATAGATCGCCGCTTCGTCATAGTACCGTTCGACCGCGCTTGACTCCAGAATTCCGACCAGGCGAACCCGGCGATTGAGGTCGGGTCGATGAATTCGCACGAGCAAATCACGTGTTTGCGGATCTGTCGATGGCGGCGAACACCCTATGATTACTAGCTCGACGTCATCGGGGATGAGGCCGCGGGAGCGGCCGTAGGCAAAGGCTTCGATCAGGGTCCGCGTGCCTTTGCGGTTGCCGCTGTTGCCGACCGAGAGCACGATCCGGGGGCTGCCGTTGTCTTCTTGCCGCGCGGTCCGAGGTTGCGCGGGCTTCAACCGCGCTGTCGCCGCCGATATGCCGCTCCAATACCGAACTTGTCCGTCGCAGCCGTGGCTTGCCCAGACCCGCCGAGTCCCGTCCGAACCGAACAGAAAAGCAAGGTTTGGTTGTTTGCGGCAGATCTCGAACAGGCGACGAGCGGTTCGCCCAGCCAGCATCAAGTGTGGATTGTAGCTCTCGTGGATGTACCAACTGATCCGGGCGCGACGACGAAGTCGGATGATTGGCAGAGCCAGCGGCCAAGAAGTAAAGGAGTTAATGAGAACGCAATTATGGATGCGAGGCAGGAGCGTCAGCGAGCTGAGCGCGGTGCTCATATTTAATGCGGCAAAAGAAAGCTGATGCAAGCGGGCATGTAGCCTGTCCGAGCGGCCGAGACCTCGAGCAATCTCCAGCAAATACCGGCCCAGCACGATCGCTCGATTGATGAGCGCTCCCCGTACTATTGCAACCGGGATTCCAGCGCGCTCGAAATCGGTCCGCAGCGGGCCGTCGACCATGCTGATCAAGTTCACTGCCGCACCCGCTAGAACCAACGCGCGCGCCACCTCGAGCGCCAGCGTCGGCGCCCCCGACCGGCTTAATTCGTGACTGATCATGGTGATCGCGACGGCTCGCGAACGTGACGCTCGGCTCGCGGGAACAACCGCGCTTTGTTCGGCACATGCGTCGTTTGACGCTCTCTCGATCAGACTGTCGATCGCCCTATTCAAACCTCTCGTCATCGGGCCAAAAGTGGAACTCATAGAAGACGGCCAATTGGCAAAGGTGGGTGCGATCGGGTTGGCCGGAGGAGTCACCAGAACGGAACTCAAGTAGCGGTGGTAGACTTGCTTCAACTCGGCTTCGATTTCTCGGTGGTCCGCGCTGATTTTATTGCCTTCATGAAGTCGATACCGGTACAGGGGCAAGCGGAGCAAGGTCGGCTCTTCCAATTCGAGTGCCTTCATGATGAAAGCAAGGTCATGTGCATATTTGAGATCCTCGAATGGGCCGATCTCGTCAAAGAGGTCGCGCCGGAAGAAGAGGTTTCCGGTAGAAACCGCGATGTTGTCGCCGAGCAGCACGAAACCCAGGCTCGGCGCCACGGCGAGGTCCTGGCGTTGAGCTTCGTAGTACCAGTTCCGCCAGGGATGCCCCGGCTCAAGAGGCAACCCTTCGGCGTCGATCGGTTCGACATAAGTGAACACCAATCGGCTATTGCGCATGCGCGCCGCTGTGACGCATTCGGCGATCCGCTCCGGAACATAAGCGTCGTCCGAGTTCAGGATGGCGACGTAGCTTCCGCGGGCTTGCGCAATTCCTTCATTGATCGTGATCGGCGCTCCGCGGTTCTGTCGCGCGCTGAAATGCACGGAGATACCGTCCGGGGGCGATGCCGTCGCAAGGAACTCACGAATGATCTCCGGGCTGCCGTCGCTCGATCCGTCATCGATGATGATCAGCTCGATAGGCCTGTAAGTCTGTTGGTAAACGGAACGAACGGCGTCCGTGACAAATCGGCCGTGGTTGTATGACGGCATGACGATGCTGACGAGAGGCGCCGCACTCCCTCTTCTTGCATCTTCGTCGTTCTCAATCATTGTTCGCCGTTCACTCGACTAGAGCGCAATCGCTTAGGTTGAATCGATTGCGCCCCAATTTACCAAGTGGAGCATGATCTTTTCGGAAAACCGGCTGTCCACTTTTCAGGCTCATGCTTTAGGCACTCGGTTACCGTGCTTTACTCTGCGTTTCCGCCACCTTGTCTCGGCGCAGCCGGCGAGGGCAGGTCTAGCGCCGCCGTTGCCGCGGCAACCCGAGCAGCACCGTGCCGATGCCGAGGATGCTGCAGGCCGCCGAAAAAAGGAATACGGCGCGCGGCGCGCCGCGATCCATGAACATGCCGTAGATCATCGGCGCGATCGTCGCGCCGATGTTGAGACCGGTGCTGACGAAACCGAAGACGCGCCCGAACGCGCCCGGCGGTGTCGACGCGCGTACCAACAGGTCGCGTGAAGGAGCGATCAGGCCGACGAAAAACCCGGACAGCGAGGTCATGAGCACGAGCGTGAAGGGGGAGAAATTGATGACGCCGATGACGGCGGTCGCGATGCCGGCGAATGCGAGTCCAAGGCCGGCGACGGCAACCTGGCTGCTGGCGCGAGCGGCGACTGCGCCGCCGACAAGCACGCCGAGCGCATTCATCAGCAGCAAGCCGGTCAGCGCCAGATTGGCAAGAGCGTCCGAAGTTCCGTAGAGGGCACCGAGCGCCACCACGAGGAAGCTGTTGAGGCCGCCCATGACCGAGAACAATATGAAAAAGCAGAGATTGAGAACAATCGGCGGCGTGAGCAGAAGCCGCCATCCGCCGGTGCTCGGGACGCCGTCGGCGGCATCTTCGGCCGGGGCCTCGGCGCCGCGCTTCTCGGCCGGTCGCTCTGCGGGCAGTGGCCGCTGCGCGAGAAGGAGGGCAAGCACGGCAAAACCGATTATCGCGGCGCCAATATAGGCGCCGCGCCAACCGAAACGGCTCTGCATCGCCAGCAACGTGGCCGGGGCGACCGCGGAGCCGAGGATGCCGGCAAAGGTGTGAAACGAGAAGACATGGCCGAGCCGCGCCGGCGTGCTGTGATCGGACAACAGCGAGTAATCGGCCGGGTGATACGCCGCGTTGCCGAGACCGGCGACGGCGTACATGGCGACGAACACGACAAAGGAATTGACGACGCCGGCGACCGCAAAAGCCGCGCTGCCAAGCGCGACGCCGGCGATCAGGACGAGGCGCCCCCCGATTCGATCGACCAGAAAGCCGGCCGGCGTCTGCAGCGCTGCCGAAACCACATTGAAGACGGCAAGCGCCAGCGCCAGATCGGTGTAGCTCACGCCGTAATCCGCGCGCACGAACGCGAACAGCGGCGCCAGCATGATCATATAATAATGACTGAGGAAATGCGCCGCGCAGACGGGCGCCACGATCTTCAATTCGCTGGAGCGGCGTCCGGAGACGGAAATGGCTTGCGTCATCGAACTACACGCGCCGATTTGCTTGGCGGAGCGCTTGCCAGACGCGAAACGGAGTCAAGGGCATGTCAATATGGCGGATGCCGCAATCGGCAAGCGCATCGATGACCGCATTCATCACCGAGGTCAGCGCGCCAGCACAGCCGGCTTCGCCGCAGCCCTTGACGCCGAGCGGGTTGGTCTTCGCCGGCACCGGATGATCGGCGATAACGAAGGGCGGCGCATCGACTGCGCGCGGCAGCGCATAATCCATGAACGAGCCGGTGAGCAACTGTCCATCGCTGTCGTAAAACGTCAGTTCCATGAGCGCCTGGCCGATGCCCTGCACCACGCCGCCGTGGAGCTGGCCCTCAACGATCATCGGATTGACGATGGTGCCGAAATCGTTGACGCAAGTATATTTGACCACTTCGACGACTCCGGTCTGCGGATCGATTTCGACCTCGGCGATGTGGCAGCCGTTGGGAAAGGTCGAGGCGCCGGGCCCATCGCTCACGTGAGTGACGTCGAGCGATTGCGCCGCGGGCGCCGGCGGCTTGGCGCCGCTGTGCAGCAGCCGCGCCAGCGCCTCAAGCGAGATCGTGCGGTCGGTTCCGGCGATGACGAAGCGACCTTGGCTGAACTCGATGTCGGAAGCGGCGGCCTCGAGCACGTGACTGGCGATCTCCTTGCCCTGTTCGATGACCTTGGCAGCGGCTTCGACGATCGCGGTGCCGCTGTGCATGATCGATTTTGAGCCGCCGCTGCCGCCGCCGATTATCAGGCGGTCGCTGTCGCCCTGCACCAGCGCGATTTTGTCCGCGGCAATGCCGAGCTTCTCGCTCAACACCTGCGCGAAAGGCGTGGCATGGCCCATGCCGAAATCGAGCGTGCCGGTCGCCAGCGTCACCGTGCCGTCGGCGTTGAAGGCGATCGCGGCCAGCTCCTTCGACGGCGGCGCCGTGACTTCCAAGAAATTGCCGATGCCGAGGCCGCGCAGCTTTCCGTGTTTGCGGCTCTCGCGCTTGCGGCGGGCAAAGCCCTTGCCGTCGGCGAGTTCGAACGCCTGCTTGGTCAGCGCCGCGAAATCGCCGCTGTCATAGGTCACGCTGGAAGCGGTCTTGTACGGCAGCTGCTGCGGCCGGATCAGATTGCGCCGGCGCAGCGCCACGCGGTCGATCCCCATCTCGGCCGCGGCCGCGTCGATCAGCCGCTCCATATAATAATTACCCTCCGGCCGGCCGGCGCCGCGGTAGGCGGAAACGTGCGAGGTGTTGGTGAACACGCATTTGGTCGCGACTTCGATCAATGGCGTCCGATACATGCCCTGCACGTTTTTGACAGCGTTGATCGTTCCCGGCATCGGCGCAACGGGCGAGAGAAATGCGCCCATATTGGCGAGGCTCGTGAGCCGCACGGCGAGGAAGGCGCCGTCCTCGGCAAGGGCGAGTTCCGCGGTCACGTGGTGATTGCGGCCATGGCTGTCGGAAACGAAACTCCCCGAGCGCTCGTCGGTCCACTTCACCGGCCGGCCGAGTGCGCGCGCCGCGTGCAGCACGCAGATATATTCGGGGAACACCGCTGCCTTCATGCCGAACGAGCCGCCGACCTGGCCGGTCAGAATGCGCACCTCTTTGCCACCGACGCCGAGGGCCTCGGCAATGTTGGTGCGCATGCCGTATACGCCCTGCGAAGCAACGTAAAGCGTGAAGCGCTTCCCGTCATAGGAGGCGAGCGCCGCGCGCGGCTCCATCGCGGCGACGACGACGCGGCTGTTCACAAGCGTCAATCGCGTGACATGGGCGGCTGCCGCGAGCGCGGCGTCGACGGCGTCGGTCTCCCCGTAATGATAGTCAAGCGCGACATTGCCCGGCACGTCGTCGTAAAGCAGCGGCGCGCCGTCGCGCGCGGCTTCTTCGGCCGAAATGACGGCTGGCAGCGGCTCGACATCGATCGCGACCGCTTCGGCGGCATCTTTCGCGGCGTCAATTGTCTTGGCGACGACGAAGGCGACCGGATCGCCGACGAAGCGCACCTTGTCTTTCGCCAGCGCGCCGCGCCACGGCTTCTTCATCGGCGAGCCGTCGCGATTTTTGAACGGCACGATGCATTTGAGCGGGCCATAGGCTCGCAGGTCGGCAGCAGTATAGACGCCGAGCACGCCCGGCATTTTCGCCGCGGCGGCGGTATCGATGCCACGGATGATGCCGTGGGCGTTGCGGCTTCGCACCATCACCGCATAAGCTTGGCCGGGCAGGCTGATGTCGTCGGTGTAGTGGCCCTCTCCGCGCAGCAGCATCGGATCCTCGCTGCGCGGTAGCGACTGCCCCACGGCGTTTTTCTTAATCGCTAATCTGTCGGCCGAAACATCGTCCGCGGCCGAATTGTCCGCCGGTCGGTCGGCAGACTGCTGCAAATTCATGACTCACCGATCCCGCGACATGGTGTGCCGCGTGACATAGTGGAGTTGGCAAGGCGCCACAAGCGTGACGCGGGACCCGGCCAATAGGCGGGAAAAGCGGGATATTGGCCCTGCCGCCCACGACTGATACATTTTGCCTGATTTGAATTTGAACATGGCCGCAGCCGTTGAGCCGGGAGCTCCGGCGCGGAGGTGGTATTTATGAACGAGAAGGCCGGGCCGAACGGCGGCCGCGACGGCCATGGTGCGTCGCGACGGCGCCTGCGCTGGGCACGTCGAACCCCGTATGGCTTCCGCCGCGAGGGGCCTTGCCGCGATGACGCGCAGGCGCGCGCGAACGCGGGTCGTGAAGCGACCTATGCGGCGCTCGACCTCGGCACCAACAATTGCCGGCTGCTCATCGCGCGCCCGACCATGAACGGGTTCCGTGTCGTCGATGCGTTCTCCCGCATCATTCGTCTCGGCGAAGGCGTTGCCGCTTCGCGGCGCATCAGCGAGGCGGCGATCGTGCGCGCGGTCGAGGCGCTTTTGATTTGTCGCGACAAGATGAGCGCGCGGGGCGTGACGCGTGCGCGGCTGATCGCGACTGCCGCCTGCCGCGCGGCCGAGAACGGCGAGACATTCCGCGCTCGCGTCGCCGAGGAGGCGGGCCTCGAGCTCGAAATCGTCGATTCGGCAACCGAGGCGAGGCTTGCGGCGGCCGGCTGCACGGAATTGTTCGACCCGGCGACCGCCGGCGTCATCCTTTTCGACATCGGCGGCGGATCGTCGGAGCTGGTGCGGCTCGCACGGCCGAACGGCGTCAGGCGGGGACCGCCCGAGGCCGATATCGTCGCCTGGGCGTCGCTGCCCCTCGGCGTCGTCACGCTCGCCGAGCGGTACGGCGGCAAAGCGGTGTCGCGCGACATTTACCAGGCCATGGTGGAGGAGGCCGCCATCTTCGTGGAAAAATTTGCTGCCGCCCATCGCGACGACCTTGATGATTTCCACATGCTCGGCACCTCCGGCACGGTGACCACGATCGCCGGCGTATTCTTGAAGCTCAAGCGCTATGATCGCCGCCGCGTCGATGGCTGCTGGCTTTCCGATGACGAGGTTTCGCGCGTTGTCGCCGAGCTGATGGCCATGAGCTTCGACGAACGCGCGGCCAATCCCTGCATCGGCGTCGAGCGCGCCGACCTGGTGCTCGCCGGCTGCGCCATCCTCGATGCCATTCGCCGCGCCTTCCCCTGCCAACGGTTGCGCGTCGCCGATCGCGGCCTGCGCGAGGGCATGCTGGTCGAGATGATGCGCGCGGACCGCGTTTGGGGGAAGCCTGACGAGCCATGGCGCGGCTGACAGGAGAGAAACGCCGCACGCCGTCCTCGCGGGCCTGGCTCGAACGGCAGATCAGAGATCCCTATGTGGCGCGCGCGAAGCGCGAGGGATTTCGGTCGCGTGCGGCCTACAAACTCGCCGAAATCGACGACAAGTACCGCCTGCTCAAGCAGGGCGCCCGCGTCGTCGACCTTGGCGCCGCTCCGGGCGGCTGGAGCGCGGTGGCCGCGCGGCGCGTCGGCGCCGGCGGCCGCGTGATCGCGATCGACGTTCTCGACATGACGCCGATACCGGGCGTCGAATTCCTTAAGCTCGATTTTCTCGACGACACCGCGCCGCAGCGCCTCAAGGCGATGCTCGGCGGCAAGGCCCGCGGAAAAGTTGATGTCGTGCTTTCCGACATGGCGGCGAACGCAACCGGCCACCGGCAGACCGATCACCTGCGGGTCATGGCGCTCGCCGAGGCGGCGGCGCATTTCGCGCGCGAGGTGCTCGCCGATGGCGGCAGCTTCCTCTGCAAGGTGCTGCAGGGCGGCACCGAAACGGCGCTCCTGTCCGCGCTCAAGCGCGACTTTTCTAGCGTCAAGCACGTCAAGCCGCCGGCGAGCCGCAGCGATTCGGCCGAGCTTTATCTGCTGGCTCGAGGGTTTCGAGGCGGGAAGGGCACCTCAAATTAGGTGGAGTTCGGGCTATACGCGTTTGCTCATTGCATCGGAGTTGTTCGCGCTTCGTCGATTGTGACTATTCGGGAAGTTTCGCGGGTGGGCTGCGCCCGGCAAGCTCCGCTCCGGCCTCGGGCGGTAGCCGCAGGAAGATCAGCGCGGCGGCGGCGGTGAGCAAGCCGACGGCCAGAAACGCCGGCGGGAAATCCATGGCGCCGATCTCGCTTCCATGCTTGAGCCGCAGCGTCAATTCGACGACCAGCGCGCCGACGGCAACGCCGGTCGAAAGCGCCAATTGCTGGGCGACGGAGACGAGCGTCGTCGCCTGGCTCATCAGCCGCGGCTCGATCTCGGCATAGGCGATGGTGTTGATGGCGGTGAATTGCAGCGAGCGAAAAAAGCCGCCGACGAGCAGGATCGCGATCATCGCCGCAAACGGCATGCCGGGTACGAAGCTCGCGCAGGCGGCAAGGAAGGCGCCGCTGACGAGGCTGTTATAGACAAGCACGGGGCGATAGCCGAAGCGTTTGAGTACGCGCGCGACCGCTGCTTTCATGAACATCGAGCCGAGCGCGCCGGTAAAGGTAATGAGACCGGACTGGAACGGCGTCAGGTCGAATCCGATCTGCAGCAACAGCGGCAATAGAAATGCCAGCGCCCCGATGCCGAGCCGGAACATGAAGCCGCCGAATATGCTGGCGCGGAACGTCGCGAACCTGAACAAATTGAGATCGAGAATCGGCGCCGCCGCGCGCTTGGCGTGGAGCACATAGGCGGCCGCCGAAACCGCGCCGATGCCGATGAGGGCGATCACTACGCCCCCCGGCAGATACTCGAGCCCCATTACCGAGAGGCCGAAGGCAAGCCCGCCGATGCCGAGGCCGGAAAGGACGAAACCGACGAAGTCGAACCGATCCGGCCGTTCGGCGCGCACCTCTGGAATGTAGCGCGTCGCCATGACGATGCCGACGAGACCGATCGGGACATTGATGATGAAGATCCAGTGCCACGACGCGTAGGTGGTGATGAAGCCGCCGAGCGGCGGACCGCAAATCGGGCCGATGAGCGCCGGTATGGTCACCAGCGCCATGGCATTGACCAGAAGCCGCTTGTCGATGCTGCGCACCAGGATGAGACGGCCTATCGGCGTCATCATCGCTCCGCCCATGCCCTGAACGATGCGCGCCAACACGAACTCCTCGAGCGAGTGCGACAGCGCGCAGCCGATTGAGCCGAGCACGAACACGCCGATAGCGATGCGGAAGACATGGCGCGCGCCGTAGCGATCGGCGGTCCAGCCGCTCGCCGGGATGCAGATCGCGAGCGCGAGCAGGTAGGAGGTGACCGCGAGCTTGAGCGCCAGCGGGTTGGTGCCGAGCGCTCGCGCGATCGCCGGCAGCGAGGTCGAGATCACCGTGGAGTCCATGTTCTCCATGAACAGCGCGACCGCGACGATGAGCGGGACGACGCGGTCGTACGAGCTCGACGGCAGGCGCCACGGCATCTGTCGGCGGCGACTAGCGGCTGGCGGCGGGGCCGGCCTTGAGCCGGCGCAGGCCTTCGGCGGGCTGCTGGAATGCAGGATCGAGCTCGAGCGCCTTGCGGAAGTCGGCGACGGCGCCGGCATAGTCGGCGAGCCGCTCGCGAATGAGGCCGCGCGTGGAGAACGCGCTGGCCGAATGCGCATTGAGCGCTATCGCACGGTCGGCGTCGGCGAGAGCCTCGATGGTTTCGCCGGCGAGGTAATGTGCCCAGGCGCGGTTGTAAAAGGCGAGCGCGGCCTGCGGCGCGAGCTCGATGGCGCGCGTGTAGTCGGCGACGGCGCCGCCAAGCTCGAGCCGCTCGCGCTTGGCATTGCCGCGATTGATGTAGGCCTCCGCCGAGCGCGGATCGAGCTTGATGGCCTGATCGAGATCCGCCATGGCGCGTTCGCTCTCGCCCTTGGCCTGCCAGGCGCTGCCGCGATTATTGTAGGCGGCGGCGGTCGGGTTGAGCTTGATCGCCTGGTCGTAATCGGCAATAGCGCGGTCGAGCGCGCCTTTGTGCCGCCAGGCGATGCCGCGATTGTAGAACGCGGAAGCGTAATTTGGGTCAACCCGCAAGGCCTCGTTGTAGTCGGCGATAGCGCGATCGGGGTCGCCTTTGTCGTCGAAGGCGTTGCCGCGATTGTTGAACGCGATGGCAAATCGCGGATGGAGCCTGATCGCCTGGTCGTAATCGGCGATGGCGCGATCGAAATCGCGCTTCTGGTAGAAGGCGTAGCCGCGCTCGTTATAGGCGCCAGCATGCTGCGGATTGAGTCGGATGGCTTCGCTCAGGTCGGCGACGGCGCGGTCGAGGTCGCCGTCGCGACGGAACGCAATGCCGCGATCGTAGTAGAAGCGGGCGTTCTTGGGGTCGAGGCGGATCGCCTCGTTGTAATCGGCGATGGCGGCGTTGCGGTCGCCCTTGTCGTCATGAGCATTGCCGCGGTTGTCATAGGCGTCCGCCGCCTTCGGATCGAAACGAATCGCGGCGTCGAAATCGGCGATGGCGCGCTCGTAGTCGCGCTTCTGGTAGAAGATGAGGCCGCGATTGTTGTAGGCCAGCGCGAACTGCGGTGAAATCTTGATGGCGTGATCGAAGTCATCCATGGCGCGGGCGAAATCGCCTTTGGCGCGCCAGGCATCGCCGCGATTGTTGTAGGCGGCGGCGAAATCGGGGTCGAGGCGGATCGCCTGATTGTAGTCGGCGGTGGCGCGGTCGAAATCGCTCTTCTCGAACCAGACGATGCCGCGATTGTTGAAGGCCGCGGCGTTCTTCGGGTCGAGCCTAATCGCTTGATCGTAATCGGCCGTGGCGTTGTCGAGATCGCCCTTGCGCCGGAACGCGAGGCCGCGGTTGAAATAGGCGGCGGCGAAATTGGGAGTGAGCCGGATCGCCTCGTTGTAATCGGCGATGGCGCGGTCGAAATTGCCCATCTCGTCGAGCGCGTTGCCGCGCGTCATGAACGCTGCGGCGTCGTTCGCATCAAGCCTGATCGCCGCGTCGAGATCGGCGACGGCGCCGTCAAGATCATGCTGAACGAGCCGCAGACTGCCGCGATCGGCGTAGGCGCGCGCGTAATCTGGATCGAGCCGTATCGCCTGTGCAAAATCGTCGAGCGCTTGCCCGAGGTCGCCCTTCGTACGCATCGCCACGCCGCGGTTGTGATGCAGAATAGCGAGATTGGCGCGCTGATAGCGGCCGGATTTGATCAGCGCCGTGCACGAGGCGATTCGCTCCTCGTTGGTGGCATGCGATTGTCCGGTGCAACGACGCTCGTCCGTCGCTTCCTGGGCGGGTGCGGCCACGGCGAGTGCGAGCGGCAGGATCAGGGCGAGCGTAACCCAGACGGTCGAACCGGCGGGCGGCGATATGTGCGGCATCATGGTTTCATGCAGGAAATAGCGTGGGCAATGCGAATCGCGCCCATTTTCGCCTTGCGCCGTCGCGGTTGCGGCCAATCTACTCTGCTGTGCACGCGGCGGCCAAGCCGTGCGGCCCCATCTATGCATCCGGGCCCGGACATGCTAGGAACCGCCGCCAACCCAAAAGCGGGCCATTGAGTCGGATGAGCAGGCGGGCAGGGCGAGTGCTCCACCCGCGTGAAGTGCTCTTTCCAACCGGCTTTTCCGCCCGCCCAGCAAGCCCGCGGATACTTGCGGGCGCAAGCGGAGTTGGTGAATGCTCAATGACAATCCGCGCGAGGGCCTGACCTTCGACGACGTGCTGATCAAGCCGGGTCTGTCGGACGTGCTGCCCGCGGACGTCGACATCCGTTCGCGCATCACGCGCACCATCGCGCTCAATATCCCGATCGTGGCCTCGGCCATGGATACGGTGACCGAGGCGCAAATGGCGATCGCCATGGCGCAGGCCGGCGGCATCGGCGTCATTCACCGCAATCTGGACCCCGCCGTACAGGCCGGACAGGTGCGGCAAGTGAAGAAATTCGAATCCGGCCTGGTGGTGAATCCGGTCACCATCCATCCCGATGCGACGCTCGCCGACGCACTGGCGTTGATGCAGGAACATCATATCTCCGGCATCCCGGTGGTCGAGGGCGGCGGCAACGGGCGGGCCGGCAAGCTCGTCGGTATTCTGACCAATCGCGACGTGCGGTTCGCTACCGACCGGCGGCAGAAGGTCTCCGAGCTGATGACCAAGGACCGGCTGGTCACGGTGCGCGAGAGCGTCGGTCAGGACGAAGCCAAGCGCCTCCTGCACCAGCATCGCATCGAGAAGCTTCTAGTCGTCGACGGCGATTACCGCTGCGTCGGCCTGATCACGGTGAAGGACATCGAAAAGGCGGTGGCCCATCCCAATGCCTGCAAGGACGAGCAGGGCCGGTTGCGGGTCGCCGCCGCGACGACGGTCGGCGAGGCCGGCTACGTGCGCAGCGAGGCGCTGATCGAGGCGGGCGTCGATCTCGTTGTCGTCGACACCGCGCACGGCCATTCCCGCCGTGTGCTGCAAACCGTGACCCGCATCAAGCGGCTGTCGAATGCGGTGCAGGTCGTCGCCGGCAACGTCGCGACCGCGGAGGCTGCCAAGGCGCTGATCGATGCCGGCGCCGACGCCGTCAAGGTCGGTATCGGCCCGGGTTCGATCTGCACGACGCGCGTCGTCGCCGGGGTCGGCGTGCCGCAGCTCACGGCGATCATGGATGCGGTCGAGGTGGCGAAGCGGACCGATACGCCGGTGATCGCTGATGGCGGCATCAAATATTCCGGCGATCTCGCCAAGGCAGTGGCCGCCGGCGCTGAGTGCGCCATGGTCGGTTCGTTGCTGGCCGGTACCGACGAGACGCCGGGCGAGGTTTTTCTCTACCAGGGCCGCTCCTACAAGACCTATCGCGGCATGGGCTCGGTCGCCGCCATGGCGCGCGGCTCGGCCGATCGCTACTTTCAGCAGGAGATCAAGGACACGCTCAAGCTGGTGCCGGAGGGCGTGGAAGGCCAGGTGCCCTACAAGGGACCGGTGGCCAATGTGCTGCACCAGCTCACCGGCGGACTGCGCGCCGCCATGGGCTATGTCGGGGCCAAGGACCTTGCCGCCTTCCGCGAGAAGGCCGAGTTTATGCGCGTGTCCGGCGCCGGCCTGCGCGAGAGCCACGTGCACGACGTCACCATCACGCGCGAGAGCCCGAACTATCCAAGCCGGGAATGAGTGGGCGTCATGCGAAGGCCGCCGCTCGATCCGTTCGCCGAGGTCCGCAAGGCCACCGACCTGCATCGTGCGCGGCATGGTTGCGACGCTCACCCGTACCGTAACGGTCCGCTACTCGGGGTGTTGGCGGCGGCCGCGCATGCGCGGCGCATTCTGGAGCTGGGGACGGCGCTCGGCTATACCGCGCTGTCATTCGCCCACGGCGCGCCGGACTCTACGGTCGATACGATCGAGCGCGAGGCCGAGCACGTCCAACTCGCGCGCGACAACATCGCGGCGGCCGCGCTCGACCACCGCATCACGGTGCACGAAGGCGAATTCGGCAAAATCCTGCCGACACTCGATCCCGGCTACGATCTCGCCTTCTTCGATGGCGAAACACCGGTGCCGGCGTTGCACACCGCGTTGCGCCACCTGTTACGCACCGGCGGCGTGCTGATCACCGCTAATCTCAATCACGGCGGAACCGCCGAGGCGGTGTACAAGGCGCTGTTCGAGGGCAAATTCTGGCGCAGCGCGCTCGTCGATGGAGCGGGCGAAACGGCGGTCAGCGTCAAGCGCTGACGCGTTCGCATTGGCGGCGACAGCGGCGCCGTGATAGGGGAGCGTGGCTTTAACCTCGGGTGCTGCCCATGTCGCTCCCAACCATTCTGCTGCCGCTTTTTGTCGAGGTGCTTCTCACCTTCGCGCTCATGCTGTGGATGGGAGCGCTGCGCAACCGCGACTACCGTTCGGGCGCGGTCAAGCCGCAGGACGTGGCGCTGCGCGAGCCGCTCTGGCCGCGGCCGACGGCGCAGGTCGCGAATTCCTTCTCCAATCAGTTCGAGCTGCCGGTCCTGTTCTACGTCCTCACGCTCCTCGAACTGGTCACGCGCCACGCCGGCGTCGTCTTTGTGGCGCTGGCCTGGGTCTTCGTGGTCTTTCGCCTGCTGCAGGCTTACGTCCATACGACCAGCAATATCGTTCGCCTGCGCGGCGCGTTCTATGCCGTCGCCGCGGTGGTGCTCATGATCATGTGGGCGACCTACATCATCCAGGTGTTGACCGGCACCTGAGTTCTAACGTCAGGTGCAGGCTCCCGACGCGCGATCGCGATGCAAGCGCAAATCGGAGTGGCGGCTCGGCCGCCGGCATGATTCTTTCTTATGACGCCCTCGGCCCGTCTGTCCGCCGCGATCGAAGTCGTCGCCGAGATCGAGGCGCGGCGGCGGCCGGCTGCGGACGCGCTCAAGGATTGGGGCCTCGCCCACCGCTTCGCCGGCTCGTCCGACCGCGCCGCCATTGCCGGCCTGGTCTACGATGCGCTGCGCCGCAAGTCATCGTCCGCCTGGCTTATCGGCGAGACGAGCGCGCGCGCCGTGCTCATCGGCATGCTGCATCTCCAGCGCGGCCTTGATGCCGCGGCAATTGCGGCTTTATGCGACGGGTCGCGCTTTGCGCCCGCGCCGTTGACGGAGCCCGAGCGGGCGGCGCTCGGGCGCGACTCGCTTGCCGACGCGCCGGTGCCCGTTCGAGGCGATTACCCGGGCTGGCTCGATCCGCATTTTGCGCGGGTCTTTGCCGCGGAACGAGCCGCGCAGGGCGCCGCGCTGGCAAGCCGCGCGCCGCTCGACATGCGCGTGAACACCCTCAAGGCCGGGCGCGAGGAGCTCATGGCGAAGCTTGCGCATCTTACGGTCGAGCCGACGCGCTGGTCGCCGGTCGGCCTGCGCATTTGGCTTGACGCCGAGGCGAAGAGCCCGGCGATTCACGCGGAGCCCTCCTTTCGCAAGGGTGCGATCGAAATCCAGGACGAGGGCTCGCAGCTTGCCGCGTTGTTTGCCGGGGCCAAGCCCGGCGAACAGGTCGTCGATCTTGCCGCCGGCGCCGGCGGAAAGACGCTGGCGCTGGCGGCCGCGATGGACAACCGCGGCCAGATCTACGCGACCGACATCGACAAGCGCCAGCTTGTTCCGATCCATGAGCGCATCGCGCGCGCGGGAGCGCGCAACATCCAGGTGCGCACCCCGCGCGGCCAGGCGGATGCGCTCGCCGATCTGGCCGGCCGCGCCGATCTCGTGCTCATCGACGCGCCGTGCACCGGCACCGGCACCTGGCGGCGCAATCCCGACGCCAAATGGCGGGTGCGTCCGGGCGCGCTGGCCGAGCGGGTGCGGCAGCAGGCAACGCTGCTCGATCGCGCCGCAGGCCTGGTGAAAGCGGGCGGCCGCGTCGCCTATGTCACTTGCTCCGTGCTTGCCGAAGAAAACGGCGATCAGGTGCGCGCGTTCCTGTCGCGGCATCCGGATTTCGCCGTCCTGCCGCCGCGCGACATCGCCGCACAGGCGCTCGGCGAGCGCAGCATGCTGTTCTGCCGTGCCGCGCTCTTGACGGAGGAGGGGCTGCTGATGACGCCGCTCTTGACCGATACCGACGGCTTCTATGTCGCCGTCATGCGCAAGGAGTAGCATGCTGGTGGAAGGGGAGCCGCCGCGGTCTTGACCGCAGGCGGTCCCCGCCGCACATACGCTCCCCATAAGCCATGCATGACACCATCCTCATCGTCGATTTCGGCTCGCAGGTCACCAAGCTCATCGCCCGGCGCGTGCGCGAGGAGTGCGTCTATTGCGAGATCGTTCCCTTCCAAAATGCCGAGGACGCGCTGCGCGCGCTACGGCCGAAGGGAGTGATCCTGTCGGGCGGCCCAGCTTCGGTGCTCGATAAGGACGCGCCGCAGGTGCCGATGTCGATCTTTACCGCCGGGATACCGGTGCTCGGCATTTGCTACGGCGAGCAGGTGATGGCGCATCAGCTTGGTGGCGCCGTCGAGGGCGGCCACAGCCGGGAATTCGGCCGCGCCGAAGTCGAGTTGACCAAGGCCTCGCGGTTGACCGACGGCGTGTGGGAGGTCGGCGAGCGCTATCCGGTATGGATGAGTCATGGCGACCGCGTGACCAGGCTGCCGCCGGGCTTTGCGGCGATCGCCACCTCGGCCAACGCGCCGATCGCCATGATCGCCGACGATGCGCGCCGGTTCTATGCCGCGCAGTTCCATCTCGAAGTCGTGCACACCCCACACGGCGCCGCGCTGTTGCGCAATTTCGTTCGCAATATCGCCGGCTGCGCCGCCGACTGGACCATGCGGGCGTTCAAGGACGAGGCGATCGAGAAAATCCGTAGGGAAGTCGGCAAGGCCAAGGTGCTCTGCGCGCTGTCCGGCGGCGTCGACTCCGCGGTCGCGGCGTTGCTGCTGCATGAGGCGATCGGCGAAAAACTCACCTGCGTCTTCGTCGATCACGGCCTGCTCAGGCTCGGCGAAGCTGAACGGGTGGTCGCGCTATTCCGTGGCCATTACAACATCCCGCTCGTGCATGTCGCCGCCGAGGAGCTCTTCCTCAAGGCGCTGGCCGGCGTCGAGGACCCAGAAGAAAAACGAAAGAAAATCGGCAAGCTGTTCATCGACGTTTTCGAGGCGGAGGCGAAGAAGATCGGCGGCGCCGAATTTCTTGCCCAGGGCACGCTTTATCCCGACGTGATCGAGAGCGTGTCCTTCGCCGGCGGTCCGTCGGTGACGATCAAGTCGCACCACAATGTCGGCGGCCTGCCCGAGCGCATGCATATGAAGCTCATCGAGCCGCTGCGCGAATTGTTCAAGGACGAGGTGCGCGCGCTCGGCCGCGAACTCAGCTTGCCCGAGGCTTTTGTCGGCCGCCATCCGTTCCCGGGTCCCGGCCTCGCCATCCGTTGCCCGGGCGCGGTCACCCGGGAAAAGCTCGATATTTTGCGCGTCGTCGATGAAATCTTCGTCGAGGAGATCCGCCGCGCCGGCCTCTACGACGATATCTGGCAGGCGTTTGCCGTGCTGTTGCCGGTCAAGAGCGTCGGCGTGATGGGTGACGGACGCACCTATGAGCACGTCGTTGCGCTCCGCGCCGTCACCTCGACCGACGGCATGACCGCCGATTTTTATCGCTTCGATATGGATTTTCTCAGCACCGTGGCGACACGCATCGTCAACGAGGCCAAAGGCGTCAACCGCGTCGTCTACGACATCACGTCGAAGCCGCCGGGCACGATCGAGTGGGAGTGAGGGCCTTGCCGATCACCATCTTCGGCATCAAGAACTGTGAGACGATGAAGAAGGCGCGCGCCTGGCTGGACAAGCAACGCGTCGACTATGCGTTTCACGATTACAAGACCGCCGGCATCGAGCGCGCGCAATTGGAACGCTGGTGCAAGAAGGTTGGCTGGGAAACGTTGCTCAACCGCGCCGGCGCGACCTTCCGCAAGCTGCCGGACAGGGACAAGAACGGGCTCGATGCCAAGAAGGCCGTTGCCTTGATGCTGGCTCAGCCTTCCATGATCAAGCGGCCGGTCCTCGAACTCGGCGGCGGCAAGCTCCTGGTCGGGTTCAAGCCGGAACTCTACAGCGAAGCCATGGCGCCGCGACAATGACTGGTGGGGGCAAGGCAAATAGTCGCGTGTCGGCCGCCGGCGCCGCGACGCGCGGCTGGTAGTAGCGATTGCTCTACGGGGAGCGCAAGGTTGTACACTTGGCGCTGAAGCCGGCTCTTGCGTCATTGACAAGAGCGGGCCGCTCGTCATGATCCCGGCCGTGAAACTCAGGCCGAAACGTCCTTCCACCCGAGCACGCTGAAATCTCCCCTCTAAAGCTGCGGCCAGCCATGGGCCTTGCCGTCGAAATCCTTGGGCTTGTTCTGTTTCTCGGCGCGCATGTGTTCGTCTCCATGCGCAAGGAACGCGGCGCGCTGATTTCCAGGATCGGCTTCGGCCCGTATCGCGGCCTGTTCACGCTGGTCTCGATCGTCGGCGTCGTGCTCCTCGGCTTCGGCTTCGCCCGCTACCGTGCCGCCGGCCTCATTCCGGTTTGGTATCCCCCGGCCTGGACACGCCATATCGTCGTCGCGCTGATGTGGCCGGCCAGCATCGCCGTCGTCGCCGCTTATATTCCCGGCGACATCAAGCGTGTGCTCAAGCATCCGATGCTGGTCGGGGTGAAGATCTGGGCGGTCGCGCACCTTTGCGCCAATGGCGATCTTGGCGGCATCATTCTGTTCGGCGCCGTGCTCGCCTGGGCGGTCTATGATCGCATTAGCTTGAAGCATCGGAGCGATCCCGGGGCTCCGCAGATTCCGGTCGGCGGACGGCGCAACGACATCATCGCGATCGTGGTCGGCACCATCGTCTATCTCGCGCTCGGCTTCGTGTTTCATCCGATTGTGATCGGCTTGCCGGCTTTCGGAACCCCGGCGTTCGGACATTGACGATGTCGGTGCACGACGACATCCGCCGCTTGACCGCGCCCGACATCCTCGCCCGCAAGGGCGGCGAGCCGATCGTGTGCCTGACCTCCTATCACGCGCATACCGCGCGCATCCTTGACCTCCATTGCGACCTTATCCTGGTCGGCGATTCACTCGGCATGGTGATGCACGGGCTCGAAACCACCGTCCCGGTCACGCTCGACATGATGATCCTGCAGGGGCTTGCCGTGATGCGCGGCTCAAAGCGCGCTCTGGTGGTCATCGACCTGCCGTTCGGCTCATACGAGGCTTCGAAGGAACAGGCCTTCGCGTCCGCCGCGCGGGTATTGAAGGAGACCGGCTGCGGCGCGGTCAAGCTCGAAGGCGGCCGGCGGATGGCGCACACGATCGCCTTCCTGGTCGAGCGCGGCGTGCCGGTGATGGGTCATGTCGGCCTGACTCCGCAGGCGATCAACACCATCGGATCATTCCGCGCCCAGGGTCGCGAGGAGAGCGACTGGGCGCCGATCGAGGCGGACGCGCGCGCGGTAGCGGATGCCGGCGCCTTCGCCGTCGTGCTCGAAGCGATTGCCGAGCCGCTTGCCCGGCGCATCACCGCCGAAGTGGCGATCCCCACGATCGGTATCGGCGCGAGCGTCGCTTGCGACGGGCAGATCCTCGTGCTCGAGGACATGCTCGGTCTCTCGCCGCGCGTGCCGAAATTCGTCAAACGCTTCGGCGAGCTCGGGCCCTCGATCGAAGGAGCGGTGAAGAGCTATGCCGCGGAGGTGCGCGCGCGCAGTTTTCCGGGCCCCGATCAAGTCTATCCGATGCGCAAGAAGAAGGCGGAAGCCGGTTCTTGAGTGAATTGACCCGACCGCAATCGCGAATTCCGAGCGATGGTTGCCTGCCGGCGCAACCCCTGCGCAATCGTCGCAGGGAGTGCAGAAGCTTTGCCTTGCTGGCGCCACATGATTAAGCTAATTCGCGCAAGGGCTTTCCGCGCCTAACCGCTCGGAATTACTTTAGTTTGTCCAACTTTCGTTTCGGAGGCGGGCGCCGTCGGCCTAACGCGCGCAGCGCGAGCATCGTCCGAAGCATGAGACCGTCCGACCGAGCGCTGGGGCAGCACCCGTGACCGATATTTTCCAGGAAGTCGACGAGGAAGTCCGTCGCGAACAGCTCAAAAAGCTTTGGGAGCGTTACGGCAGTTACATCATCGCCGCCTGCCTTCTCGTTATCGTGGCGGTGGGTGCCTGGCGCGGTTACGAATGGTGGGAAACCAAAAAGGCTGCCGAGGCTGGCGCCGCTTTCGAGCAAGCGGTGACGCTCGCGGAGTCCGGCAAGCAGCAGGAGGCCGAAGCGGCCTTCGCCAAGCTTGCCGTTGACGGAAGCGCCGGCTACCGCGTGCTGGCGCGCCTGCGCGAAGCCGCGGAGCTGGCCCGCACCGACCGCAAAGCCGCGGTTAACGCCTATGACGAAATCGCGGCCGACCGGAGCGTGGGACAGGTCATTCAGGATCTGGCTGCCCTGAGGGCCGCCTTCCTGCTGGTCGACAGCGCCTCCTATGCCGACATGCGCGGGCGGCTCGAGCCGCAGACGGGGTCGGAGCGCACGTTCCGCCACAGCGCTCGCGAACTGCTTGCGCTCTCCGCCTGGAAGCAGGGCGACGTCGGCGCGGCGCGGCAATGGACCGACATGATTATGACCGATCCGCAAACACCGTCCGGCACGCGCAGCCGTGCGGAGATTTTGAGCGAGCTCGTCATCGCTGGCGGCAAGGGCTGAGCGATGCCGCGGCGGCCTGTTCATTCGCTGGTCTTGGCCGGTTCGGCGCTCGCCGTCATGCTTGTGCTCGCGGGCTGCACACCGGGCGGACAGTTCGATCCGATGGAAGCATTGTCCGCGGACCCGTTCAGCACTAAGAAGAAGCTTCAGGGCGACCGCGAGGCCGTGTTCCCTAACGGAGTGCCGGGCGCAGAAACAGGCGTGCCGGCCGATCTGGTGAAGGGCTACCAACCGCCGCCGGAGCAGACCGCTGATACCGGTGACACCGCGCCCAAGCCTGTTGCCGAGCCGGCAAAACCCAAGCCGAAGCCGAAACCCAAGCCGAAGGAGGCGCACGCGCCGGCGCCGGCCGCACACGACGCCGTCTGGGACCAGAAATCAGCAGCTCCCGCGCAGTCGGCTTGGCCCGCGCCGGCGCAGCAGACGGCACAGCCGCAGTCTGTCTGGCCGGCACCGCAAAGCGCTCCGGCCCAGCAAGCAGCACAACCCGGGCAGTCGATTTGGCCGAATCCCTCCGGCACCCCGTCTCATTAGAGCATGATCCGGAAAAGCGGAAACCGGTTTTCCGAAAGATCATGCTCCACTAAGGAAAAATAGAGCAGCGATCGATTCAACCTGAAGCGATTGCGCGCTATTGCGTGCGGCGGATCTAAAGCCTCTGCAATCCAGCCGGCAGGCAGCATCATGTCCCTCACGGTCGCCATCGTCGGTCGGCCCAATGTCGGCAAATCGACCCTTTTCAACCGCCTTGTCGGCGCGCGCCGGGCGCTGGTCGACGATCAGCCAGGCGTCACCCGCGATCGCCGGGAAGGCGAGGGAAGGCTCGGCGACCTTTCCTTCACCGTGATTGACACGGCGGGACTGGAGGAGGCGGCGCGCAAAAGCCTTTCCGGAAAAATGCAGGCGCAAACCGCGGCAGCCATGGCGCAGGCCGATGCCGTGCTGTTTCTCATCGACGCGCGCGCCGGCGCCAACGCCGCTGATCGTGCGTTCGCCGAGCTGGTGCGCAAGTCGGGCAAGCCTGCGATTCTCGTGGCCAACAAATGCGAGGGCCGCGCTGGCGAAGCGGGCGCGCTCGAATCCTACGCGCTCGGCCTCGGCGAGCCGGTCGCGATCAGCGCCGAGCACGGCGAGGGGTTAGCGGGCCTCTACGATGCGCTGCGCACGGCGCTGCCCGAGCGGACGGCGCAGCCCGCGCACGCGGAAGGGCCGGCAGCACCTGCAGAAAAGCCGATCCGAATCGCGGTCATCGGGCGCCCCAATACCGGCAAATCGACCTTGATCAACCGCCTGCTCGGCGAGGAGCGGCTGCTGACCGGTCCCGAAGCCGGCATCACCCGCGATGCGATCGCGGTCGACATCCATTGGCGGGGGCAGCGCTTGCGCATCCACGACACCGCAGGACTGCGGCGCCGCTCGCGCATCGCGGAAAAGCTGGAAAAGCTTTCCGTGGCCGACGCGCTCAACGCCATCCGCTTTGCCGAAGTGGTGATTGTGCTCGTCGACGCGCAGGCGCCGTTCGAAGAGCAGGACATCCGCATCGCCGACCTGGTCGAGCGGGAAGGGCGCGCCATCGTTATCGGGGTCAACAAGGCCGATCTGTTTGCCCGTGCGCCGGGCGTGCGCGCGCGGCTGCGGGAGGAAGCCGATCGCCTGCTGCCGCAGATCAAGGGCGTTCCGGTCGTCGCTTTGTCGGCCCGCACCGGCGAAGGGGTCGACCAGCTGATGGCGGCGGCGATGGAAAGTCACGCCGTTTGGAACCGCCGCGTGCCGACGGCCGCGCTCAACCGTTTCCTGGCGCAGGCGGTCGCCGCCCATCCGCCGCCCGCCGCGCAAGGTCGCCGGCTCCGCCTCGACTACATCACGCAGCCGAAATCGCGGCCGCCGACATTCGTGCTTTTCTCTGCGCGCTCCTCGGCAATTCCCGAGACCTATCGGCGCTATCTGATCAATGGTCTGCGCGATACTTTCGCGCTGCCGGGCACGCCGATCAGGCTGACATTGCGGGCCAAGGCCAATCCTTACGCCGGCCGCAAGCGGCGCCGCACGGTCAAGCGGGCTGCATGAACTGCAAAAGCATCCCGGCGCGGAAATCGTAGAGTTTGCCGGATTCGGAAAAATTCGGCAGGCACAGAGCAAGGATTTTCTCCGCCACCTCGTCCGGGCTCGGCAATGTCCCCGGGTCCTCGCCCGGCATGACCATGGCGCGCATGCGGGTGCGGGTCGGCCCGGGATTGAACAGATTGACGCGCACCGCCGTCGAGCTTGTTTCCGCCGCATAGGTTCGCGCCAGCACGTCGAGCGCTGCCTTCGACACCGAATAGGGCGCCCAATAGGCGCGCGCGAGAGTGGCAGCGCGGGAGGTGACGAACACGGCGCGGCCGGCACTGGAACGCTTGAGCAACGGGTCCATGGCGCGGATGAGATGCCAGTTGGCGGTGACGTTCACGGCGATGACTTCGTCCCAGGCTTTGGCCTCGACATGGTCGAGGGGAGAGGGCACGCCCGCCACGGCGGCATTGCCGACGAGCACGTCCAGCCTCCCGTGGCGCGCATCGAGCGCGGCGGCGAGCCGATAGAGGCCATCATAATCGCGCATGTCGAGCGGCACCAACGTGGCCGAACCGCCGCCGGCGCGAACCTCATCGTCAAGCTCCTCGAGACCGCCGACGGTGCGCGCCACCGCGACAACATGCGCGCCGGCACGGGTGAGCGCGAGCGCCGTCGCATAGCCGATGCCGCGCGAGGCGCCGGTGACGAGCGCGATCCGATCGACGAGAGCTTGCGGCATCCTCAGCCTGCTTCGGCGAGGAGCGACAGTTGGCGGGGAGAGGCTTCGTGCCCCATCTGGTCGGTGAGCGGGGTCGGGTATTCCCCGGTGAAGCAATGGTCGGTGAATTGTGGGCGTGCCGGATTACGGCCGTTCTCGCCCATGGCGCGGTAGATGCCGTCGACCGAGAGGAAGGCGAGCGTATCGGCGCCGATGAATTTCCGCATGTCTGCGAGATCATGCGTAGCGGCAAGGAGCTTGTCCTTCTCCGGCGTGTCGATGCCGTAATAATCCGGATGCGTGATCGGCGGCGAGGCGATGCGGAAATGCACTTCGCGAGCGCCGGCGTCGCGCATCATGCGCACGATCTTTACCGAGGTCGTGCCGCGCACGATCGAATCGTCGATCAGCACAATGCGCTTGCCGGTCACCACGGCGCGGTTGGCGCTGTGCTTGAGCCGCACGCCGAGCTGGCGGATCTGCTGGGTCGGCTCGATGAAGGTGCGCCCGACATAGTGGTTTCGGGTGATGCCGAGTTCGTAGGGAATGCCGGACTCCTGAGCGAATCCGATGGCCGCCGGCACGCCCGAATCGGGAACCGGGACGACGACATCCGCGGGCGCCGGCGCTTCGCGGGCGAGTTCCGCGCCGCATGATTTGCGCACATCATAGACGCTGCGGCCGCCGATGATCGAATCCGGCCGCGCGAAATAGATGTATTCGAAGATGCACGGTCGCGGCGGCATCGGCCGGAACGGCTTGTGCGAATGGGCGCCGTCCTCGTCGAAGACGACAACCTCGCCATTCTCCACGTCGCGCACGTAATGAGCGCCGATGATGTCGAGGGCGCAGGTTTCGGAGGCGAGGATCGGGCAGCCGTCGAGCGTGCCGAGCACCAGCGGCCGGATGCCGAGCGGATCGCGGGCGCCGACCAGCTTCTTGTTGGTGAGGCCGACGAAGGCATAGGCGCCTTCCAGCATGCGCAGCCCCTCGACGAAGCGGTCGACGAAACGGTGGCGGTGCGAACGCGCCACAAGATGCAGGATTACTTCGGTATCGGTCGTCGACTGCATCATGGCGCCTTCGCGCACCAGCTGCCGGCGCAGCGTCAGGCCGTTGGTGAGATTGCCGTTGTGGCCGATGGCGAAGCCGCCGGCATTGAGTTCGGCGAACAACGGCTGCACGTTGCGCAGAATGGTCTCGCCGGTCGTCGAATAGCGCACGTGGCCGATGGCGGCGTTGCCCGGCAGGCGATCGATCACCTCGCGCCGCGAAAAGGCGTCGCCGACGAGGCCGAGGCGGCGCTCGGAGTGAAAACGCCTGCCGTCGAAGGAGACGATCCCAGTCGCTTCCTGGCCGCGATGCTGCAGGGCGTGCAGGCCGAGCGTCGTAATGGCTGCAGCGTCGGGATGACCGAAAATGCCGAACACGCCGCATTCTTCACGCAGCCGATCCTCGTCAGCGTCGAGAAGGGCGGGTTCCGTCATGATCATTCCCCCTCGGTTCGCCTCAACGCGCTATGCCCCGGGCCTCGAGCAATTGCTGCATTCCGGCGCGGCTCGAGCGATCATAGCCGGCGTCAGCTGCATCAGCGCGACCACCGGTGGGTTTGTCGAGCTCGCCGCGCTGATCGGGCGCATTTTCCGGTGTCTCGGTGTCCTCCGGCCGCGGTCGCTTCAGCTTCTTCAAAATGGTGCTTTCCGGGTCCTCCGGCAACATCGATATCAGCCATTGCCCGGTGCCGGCGAGGACGACCCGCGACTTGGCGCCTCTGACCCACGCCGGCTGGCTGCGGTCGGGAACAAGCCAAGTGAAGAACTGGAAGGCCACGACCACGATGACGAGGCCGCGGCCAAGCCCGAACAGGAACCCGAGCGTGCGATCGAGCGCGCCGATTCGGCTGTCGAGTACCATGTCGGACACCCTTACGGTCAAGATCGAGACGATGACAAGCGTACCCAGGAACACGCCGCCGACAACGGCAATGGTCGCGATAATGTCGTTGTTGAAGTACTGTTTGGCGTAGGGCAGCAGTTTGGCATAGCAATAGAGCGTCGTCACAGCCGCCAGCAGCCAGGCGGCGATCGAAAGCACCTCGCGCATGAAGCCGCGCACCAAGGCGAGCAGCCCCGACACCAGCATGACCACGATCAGCATGATGTCGAGCAGGGTGATTGGCATCGTTTGCTGGTCCGCTCGCCGCTCGCAGTTTGTTTGCGCGCGCGCCCAGATCGGCCGCGCATCCGCCTGGAGACGCCCGCCGCGTGTATAGCCGGACCGCGTCGCGCCGTCACCTCTGTTCTCGCGCGCGCAAAATCTCGCTTTATGGTTAGCGCGCATGGTTATCGACCTGCGATCCGTGCGCATAAGTGGAATATGCAGGCCAGTCAGGCGTCCTGACGACCGACGCGCCGGCGCGCCGGCGTACCGTCACCGGCGATATCGACGACGAGATTCGCCAATGTGTCGAGGGTGGAGAGTGAAAAGCCCGCAGGAGCCTCGGTGCGGGCGCTCTCCGGCGCGATCGCCCTGACGAAACCGAGTTTCTGCGCCTCCTTGAGCCGGGCAGCGGTCTGCGCGACCGGGCGCACGGCGCCGGAGAGCGAGACTTCGCCGAAATAGACGGCATCCGCCGGCAGCGGCGCGTGCGCAAGCGAAGATACCAGGGCGGCGGCGGCGGCAACGTCGGCCGCCGGCTCCTGAATGCGCAGTCCGCCGGCGACATTGAGATAGACGTCGTGGCCGGAGAGGCGAACGCCGCAATGCGCCTCTAGCACCGCCAGCACCATGGAAAGTCGATTCGGGTCCCAGCCGACCACGGCGCGGCGCGGAGTGCCGAGCGTGGTCGGCGCGACCAGCGCCTGAATTTCCACCAGCAGCGGCCGCGTCCCCTCGATACCGGCGAAGACGGCCGTTCCGGGGCTGCCGAGCTCGCGCTCGGAGAGAAACAGCTCGGAAGGGTTTGCGACTTCGCGCAATCCCGCTCCGGTCATCTCGAACACGCCGATCTCGTCGGTCGGGCCGAAGCGGTTCTTGATGGCGCGCAAGATGCGAAATTGCTGTGAGCCTTCGCCCTCGAACGAAAGCACCGCGTCGACCATATGCTCGACGACGCGGGGTCCGGCGATCTGGCCGTCCTTGGTGACATGGCCGACCAGGATGACGGCGGTGCCCGTGCGCTTGGCGAAGCGGATGAGTTCGCCCGCGGCGGCGCGCACCTGCGTGACCGTGCCGGGCGCCGCTTCGACGGTCTGCGTCCACATGGTCTGGATCGAATCGATCACCAACAGCCGCGGCGCCGGCCCCTGCGAAAGCGTGGCGACGATATCCTCGATCGAGGTCTCGGCGGCAAGCTCGACGGCGGCATCGAGGAGACCAAGCCGTTCGGCGCGCAGCCGCACCTGCGCCACCGCTTCCTCGCCGGAAATATAAACCGCGCGCTGACGGTTGCGCGCGAATGTGGCCGCGACCTCGAGCAAGAGCGTCGATTTGCCGATGCCGGGATCGCCGCCGAGCAGGAGCACCGAGCCGCGCACCAAACCGCTCCCGGTCACGCGGTCAAATTCCGCCATTCCGGAAGCAAGACGCGGCGCTTCCTGCGCTTGCCCCTTGAGGGGCTCGATGACGAACAGGCGTCCCTTGCGCGCGGAGCGCACAGCCGCGTTAGCGACTTCCTCGACCAGCGTGTTCCAGGCGCCGCAGGCTTCGCAGCGGCCGGCCCAGCGCGGAAACGCCGCGCCGCAGCTCTGACAGACGAAGTTTTGCGCGCGCGCGGCCATGCCAGGCCCCCGTTGGTCACGCATCCGGATCAGCACGGCGATGGACGAGCCGGCAGCGCTGGCCGAGCCGGGTGAGGATCTCGTAGCCAATGGTTTGCGCGGACTCGGCGACGTCGTCCACCGTAATCCCGGCGCCGATGAAGGTCGCGAGATCGCCCCGGCGCACGACGCCTTCGGAAATTTCGGTGGTGTCGATGCATACCAGGTCCATGGAAATGCGACCGGCAAACGGGCATCGCTTTCCGGCGACGATGGCCATGCCGCGCCGCTCGCGCTCGGCGCTGCTCGCGGCGCGCATGAGCCCGTCGGCATAGCCGAGCGCGGCGACGGCGATGCGCGACGGGCGCTTCGCCGTCCAGGTGGCGCCGTAGCCGACCGTGTCGCCCTGCCGCACGTTGCGCACCTGCAGGATGCGCCCGGTCAGTTCGACGACCTCGCGCATCGGATTGTGGCTTCCGGGGGTAGGGTTGATGCCATAGAGCGCGGCGCCGGGTCGCGCCATGTCGTAATGGGTCGAACTGCCGAGGAAAATTCCCGAGGAGTTGGCCAGTGAGGCCGGAACGCCGGGATAGAGCGCGCGGACTTCGCGGAAGAGCCGGATTTGGACGTTGTTGACCGGGCTGTCGGCGATTTCGGCGCAGGCGAGGTGGCTCATCAACAGCGTGATGCCGTGATTCTCCTTCTGTACGCGTGGGCCGAGCGCCGCCGCTTCCGCCACGGAGATGCCGAGCCGGTTCATGCCGGTATCGACATGAAGCGCCGCGCCTTCCTGCCAATTTCGCGCGGCGACAAAAGCGTCCCACTCGGCAAGCTCGGTCATGCTGTTGATGACCGGACGCGCGTTAAGTTCGATAAAGGCCGGCGCGCCGCCGGGCGAGAAGCCATTGAGTACGTAGATCGCGGCTTCGCGCGCGCAGGCGCGCACGCGACGCGCTTCGCCAATATCGGCCACGAAGAATGTTTTGCAGCCGGCTCTCGTCAGTGCGGCGGTGATCGGTTCGAGGCCCAAGCCGTAGGCGTCGACCTTGACCACGGCGGCGCATTCGGCCGGCACAATAACCCGCGCGAGCGTGCGCCAGTTCGCTTCGATGGCGCCAAGGTCGATGGTGAGGGTACCGCCGCCGGCCTCGGGATCGGTGAGGGCGGGCGCGGGGGACGCGACTTCGGGGGCCTTTTCTGCGCGTGCCATGCCGCCTTATGGCCGGCGCCGCGGCGGCGGTAAAGCCTTGATTTCTCGGACCAAGGAGGATGCGGCCAGGTCGGAATCATCGACTGCCACTCGAGGGAGGTCGCGTTCCCCCATCGCGCGACCACCCGTCGAAGTGAGGATTTGCAGGCGGCGCACGATCCAAGGAAGGCACGGTGGAAAGGGACTCACCATCGATCACAAGAGCGGGACGTGGGAGCAGTTCGACCCCCGGTCAGGAAATGAAGTCCCGAATCGTTTCGGGCAGGTCCTCAGGATTGGCCAAAGCAGTGAAACGAGTGAATTCTCCTTCAAACTGCAATGGCACTGTACCCGTCGGACCGTGCCTTTGTTTGGCGACGATTACCTCGGCGATGCCCTTTACTTTGTCGTATTCTTCTGCCCATTCTTTGTGCTGGGTGGTCTCTTGACCGTCCTTGATCATTGCTGGTTCGCGATTTTTGACGTAGTAGCCTTCACGAAATACAAACAACACGACGTCTGCATCCTGCTCAATGGAGCCAGATTCGCGTAGATCAGATAATTGCGGCCTTTTATCATCGCGGCTTTCAACCTGGCGCGAAAGTTGTGACAAGGCAAGAATGGGTACATTAAGCTCCTTCGCGAGCGCCTTTAATTTTGTTGTAATTTCTGTAACCTCTTGCACGCGATTTTCAGACGAGCGGCGCGTTGTACCCTGCAACAGTTGTATGTAATCAATAACGACCAGATCAAGCCCGATCTGACGCTTCAGTCGACGCGCACGCGCCGCGAGTTGGCCTATCGTCAGGCCGCCGCTGTCGTCAATGTAAAGCGGCGTTTGTTGCATGTTATGCGTCGCATCGACTATTGCATCGTATTGATGAGATTTTATGCCGCCCCGTCGGATCAAGTTTGAAGGGATTTGAGTTTCATGGGAAATTATTCGTGTGGCTAATTGTTCCGCAGACATTTCAAGCGAAAAAAAGCCGACGATTCCACCTGAAACGGTTTTGCTGCGGCCATCAGCGGTCGGTTCGCCAGCATAGTTCGAAGCAATGTCATACGCGATGTTGGTGGCGAGCGCCGTCTTTCCCATCCCAGGCCTGCCAGCAAGAATAATCAAATCGGACGGCTGCAATCCCCCCATTTGTCTGTCAAGCGTCGCTAGCCCTGTCGCCAACCCAGACAATCGCCCATCCCGATGATGGGCTGCGGCAGCCATTTCGAGTGAACGAGCCAGTGCGTTGGAAAAACTATCGAAGCCGCGCCCATAGTGTCCGGTTTCGGCAACCTCGTAGAGCCGTCGCTCTGCGATCTCTATCTGATCGCCCGCCGCCATTTCGACCGGTGCGTCAAAGGCGAGATTGACCATGTCCTCGCCGATGGTGATCAGGTCGCGGCGGATTGAGAGATCATAAATTGTGCGCGCGAAGTCTTCTGCATTAATGATGGTCGTCGCTTCGGCAGCGAGGCGGGCTAGGTATTGGTTGAGGGACAGACCTGAGATGTCGAGGTCGGCGGGCAGGAACGTCTTCAATGTTACGGGGGATGCTAGTTTTCCAAAGCGAATTAGGTTGCCAGCAATCTCGAAGATCTGCTGATGAATCGGCTCGAAAAAGTGGTTTGGCTCAAGGAAATCGGAGACTCGATAGAAAGCCTCGTTGTTGACTAGGATGGCACCTAGAAGAGACTGTTCGACCTCAATGTTGTGCGGCGGCGTGCGGAATGGAACTTCCGGAGGGGCCTGTTTGCGGGCCGTCGAATCGAATGCTGCCATGGTCCTGGTCAGAGGAATCGCCTGTTGTGGCCGATTTGCGGCACAAAGCCGAAATGCGGCGCGAGGTCAGTTTGGATCCATCACTCAACATCGCGGATCACTACGACGGGGGCATCTTCAGCGAATGTGTCGTCGATAGCGGAACAACCTCGCGTTGGGAAATGCTCGTTGCATCTTTCCCCGCTACTCACCGGCGCTGGTTGCGTAACCGTGTTCGACGCTGATCGCTCTTGACGACGGCGCTGCGGCAACAGGGCACCGCCGGCCTATTCTCCGGCGAGTCGCAACGGCTGCGGGTAGCCGGCCTCGAGCGCGCGCAAACGCGCTTCCTCGCGCGCGATGTAGTCGCGGGTCGCGGGCACGACGCCCTTGCGCTTCGCCATCTGAATCTGGAACACGACCAGATCGCTTTCGCGAAACGCCATTTCGGAGGACCCCAGATAGAACTCCCACATGCGCACGAAGCGCTCATCGTAGAGCCGCTCGACCTCTTCGCGATGCGCGAGGAAGCGCTCGCGCCAAGCCCTGAGCGTCTCGGCGTAGTGGAGCTGCAGGATTTCGACGTCGGTGACGATTAAATGCGCGCGCTCGATGGCGGCGAGCACTTCCGAAAGCGCCGGGATATAGCCGCCCGGAAAGATGTATTTGGCGATCCACGGATTGGTGACCCCGGGAGAGCCGCTGCGGCCGATCGTGTGCAGCAGAAAGACGCCGCCGTCGTCAAGAAGGCGGGCGCATTTGCGGAAAAAGGTGTCGTAGAAGCCAACCCCGACATGCTCGAACATGCCGACCGAGACGATGCGCTCGAAGCGCCCGGCGACGTCGCGATAGTCCTCGAGCCGGAAGACCGTGTCCTGCGTTCGGCCGCGCTCGAGCGCGCGCTCGGTCGCGCGCGCGTGCTGCTCGCGCGAGAGCGTGATGCCGGTGACGCGCGCCCCGGCGATCTCCGCGAGGTAGAGGGCGAGGCCGCCCCAGCCGCATCCGATGTCGAGCACCGTGGCGCCGGCGTCGAGCCGAAGCTTGGCGGCGAGGTGGCGCTTCTTGGCGAGCTGGGCGTCGTCGAGCGACTGGTTTGGCGATTCGAAATAGGCGCAGCTGTATTGCTGGTCGGCGTCGAGGAACAGCTTATAGAGCCTGCCGTCGAGGTCGTAGTGATGCGCCGCGTTGCGTCGGGCGCGGGAGCGCGGATTGAATTGCTTCAGGCGGCGTAACAGATAGCGGCCGAGCCGTGGCGGCAGCGCCCAGGTCGGCGCGGCGATGTGCTCTTGCCGCAGCAGGATTGCAAGCACGTCCTCGATCGAGCCCTGCTCGACGACGAATGTGCCGTCCATATAGGCTTCGCCCAAGCGGAGTTCGGGATCGAGCAGGACCGCGTGCTGCGCGCCGGCGCTCAGGAAGCGCACGGCCACCGGAGCTCCGCTGCCGTCGCCGAATTTGTAAGTGTTGCCCTTGGCTGTGGTGACCGCCAGCGAGCCATGACGGATAAACCGACCGAGCAAGATCGACAGCAACCGGTCCAAGGTCGCCTCCACGCAATACTATTTCCCGCGAGGGCCATAACGGTCGGCGCCTTCATCCGGCCTTGCGGCCGTGCAAGGCATTCGCTCAACGTTATGCGCCCGGGGGCTTTTGTCTTGCCGTCATTAAAACAAAATCCTGCTTGACCAGCAATGCGGGCGGGGCGAACACGACCCGCGTTGGGCGGCCCATCCGGCCCGCTCACATTTTGCCGGTTTTGCGGTAAGGATGATCGGTCGGGCCGATAGGGCTTTGCGGAGGTTTGGGGTGACAATGCGTCTGGCGGCTATGGCCGGCCTGCTCGCCGGATTGGCTCCGGCAATGGCGCATGCCGAGAACAATATCGACCAAGGCAAGACGGCGGCACAGATTTGGGCGGTCGATTGTGCGGTCTGTCATAAATCCGTCCGTGGGTTGGTGAGCGGCAAGAACAGGTACACGCTCACGGAGTTCTTGCGTGAGCATTACACGACGAGCCGCGATCAGGCGGCCGCGCTCGCCGCCTATGTACTGGCGGGCGGTGGCGAAGGTAGCGCAGCGTCCACGCAGGCCCGTGGGCCGCGGCCGGCAGCTGAGCGCGCGAGGGCGGCGACCGAGGAGCCGAAGCCGGCGAATGAGCCGGCGAAACCCGAGGAGGAGGGGCCTGCCACCGTCAAGCTGCAGCAGCCGGCGGACCAAGACGCCAAGCCCGAGGCCGAGCCGATTCTCGTCGAGGAGCCGCGCTCCGTGGCGCCCGGGCCGCCGCCGGCGGCCGGCCGAAACGAGCGCCGGCCGGCGACCATGACGGCGACACGAAGCCATCGCGCGCAGCCCGAGACCTCACCACCCGCGCACGAGCCTGCTGCCTTGCCGATGGAATCCGGTTCGGGCGAGGCACCAAATGTGGAGGGTGGCCCGGCCTCGAGCGCGGCTGCGCCGGCGCTCGCCGAGCCGGGTGAGGCTACGATTGTGCCGCGCGACAATATCCCCGACTGAGGATCGTCCGCGCCGGGATCAGCTCTTGTCGCCCGGGGGAGGACCCTCGGCCGCTTCGGCGCCTTCGCGGGCGCGCAGCGCTTCGGCGGCTTCGGGCTCGAAGAACGCCTCCGCCGCAACCGCCGCGGCTTCTTCGGCGGTCGGCTGTTCGCGCAACTGTGTCACGTCCTCGCCGCGCTCGATGCGCGCCGCCTCGTCGGCGTTGCGGGCGACGATGACGGTGATCGACGTGTCGATTTCGGGATGCAACGCTATCGGCACGCCATGCCTGCCGATTGTCTTGATCGGCGCATTGAGTGCGATCTGATTGCGGCTCACGCTAAATCCGGCGGTGGCGAGCAGACCGACCAGGTCGCGCGGCGAGACTGATCCGAAGAGCTGGCCGGCTTCCGAGGCTTGGCGCAGAACCGTGAAGCTCCTGCCGTCGAGCGTGGCCGCGACCTGAGCCGCCTCGCCCTTGAACGCGAGTGAGCGCGCCGCGAGTTCACTCTTCATCGTCTCAAAGCGCGTGCGGTTTTCCGCCGTGGCGCGCAGCGCCTTGCCGCGCGGCAGCAGGAAATTGCGCGCGAAACCGTCCTTGACGCGCACCACATCGCCCATCTGGCCCAACCTTGGGACCCGTTCGAGCAAGATTACTTCCATCGCGACTTCTCCTCTGCCGCTCCTCGCGCCACGAGCGACCGACTGCTGTGCCGGAGCCAGCCTGCGCAGTGCATGGCACCTAGCGGATCACATAGGGCAGCAGCCCAAGAAAGCGCGCGCGCTTGATCGCTCGGGCAAGTTCGCGCTGCTTTTTCGCGGAAACCGCCGTGATCCGGCTCGGCACGATCTTGCCACGCTCGGACACGAACCGCTGCAGCAGTTTGACGTCCTTGTAATCGATCTTCGGCGCGTTGGCGCTCGAGAACGGGCAGCTTTTGCGCCGGCGGAAGAACGGCCGGCGTGCGCCAGCAGACTGCGGCGACATCGCCATGGTCATTCCTCCATTGCCGTTTCGAGTTCTTCGGCGCCCTCGCGCGATCGCCGGTCGCGGTCTCGCGGACGCTCGCCGCGCCGCTCCTCGCGGTCACGGTCGCGCTCGGCCCGACGCATCATGGCCGAGGGGCCCTGTTCATGCTCCTCGACCCTGATCGTGAGATAGCGCAACACGTCTTCGTTGAGCCGTTCCAGCCGCTCGATTTCATTGATGGCCGCCGGCGGCGCATCGATGTTCATCAGCGTGAAATGCGCCTTGCGGTTCTTGCGCAGCCGATAGGAGAGGGATTTTACCCCCCAATATTCGGTCTTGGCGACCGATCCGCCGAGGCCTTCGATGACGTCCTTCAAATGCGCGGTCAGTTCCTCGACCTGCTGCGCGCTGGCGTCCTGGCGCGCAAGATAGACGTGCTCATAGAGCGGCATGGATGCCCTTTCCTTCATTGCCCTCGCTCGTCCCGGCGCCAAGCCCCTCGAGCCCTTCGGGAAAGGCTCGAATGCTCTGAAGGCGGGAACACCGGACGCCGGACCCGCGGGCCCTACCGCGCCGAAGTGCATCGGGGCGCGGCCGTCCGTTCAGCCCCCGGCCGGGGTCGAGCGGAAGCCGGGACTTATACGCCGGGCGCACTGAAACGCAAGAAGGATCAGCGGCGGCGCGGCGGGTCGGTGCCGGCCTGGATCAATTCAGCAAGGCGCACCGCAAGTTGGACCCCCTCGCGCATCTGCTTGGCGCTGGCGGGAGCGGACGCCGGTGTCGTGCGCAGCTTTTGCAGTTTACCCAGCAGAGCATCGAGGTTTTCCGCCAGCAGCTTTCGGCGGAAGGCCTTATCCGACCGCGCTCGCTCGAGTTCGGCCTCGGTGACCGGTGAAAATGTCCTCAAAGAATCCATAACGGAACGCCCGCGACCGCATTTACCTCGACCGTCGCCTCCTGTGCGAACAGGCAGATTAGCCATTGCCGGTTGTCGGTTTCTTACTTCCGCCTGCTCTCTTGACACCGCCGCAATCGCGGTATCTTTCGCCGGTTTCGATGGCGGGCGGGCGATGGCGACTGCATTCGTGTTTCCCGGGCAGGGCAGTCAGGTGGTCGGCATGGGCCGGGGACTGGCCGAGAGCTTCGACGCGGCGCGCCGCGTCTTCGAAGAAGTCGACGCAGCCCTTGGCGAACGGCTCAGCGAGACGATCTGGAACGGCCCGGCGGAGAAGTTAACTCTTACTGAGAACGCGCAACCGGCACTGATGGCTGTCTCGCTCGCGGCGCTGCGGGTGCTCGAAGCGGAGGGCGTCGATCTGGCTCGAGATGCCGCCTTCGTTGCCGGACATTCGCTCGGCGAATATTCGGCGCTCGCCGCCGCTCAGGCGCTAACCGTCACCGATGCGGCGAGGCTCTTGCGGGTGCGCGGCCGCGCGATGCAGCAGGCGGTGCCGGTCGGGATCGGCGCCATGGCCGCGCTCGTCGGCATTGAATTGAATGATGCCAAAGCGATCGCGGCCGAAGCGGCCAGCACCGGCGTCTGCGCGGCGGCAAATGACAATGGCGGCAGCCAGGTCGTTCTGTCGGGCGAGAAGGCGGCCGTCGAACGCGCCGTCGAGATCGCCAAGGCACGCGGCGTCAGGCGCGCAATGATGTTGCCGGTCTCCGCCCCCTTTCATTGCCCGCTCATGCGGCCGGCCGCGGACGCCATGGCCAAGGCACTTGCGACGGTTGCGGTCAAGCCGCCGCGCGTCCCGCTGGTCGCCAATGTGCTGGCGCGGCCGATCAGCGATCCGGAAACGATCGTGCGCTCCCTGGTCGACCAGGTGACTGGCACGGTCCGCTGGCGCGAATCCGTTATGTTCATGGCCGAGGCCGGTGTGACAACATTCTACGAGGTTGGCGCCGGCAAAGTGCTTACTGGCCTGGTCAAACGCATCGCCGAAACGGCCAATGCGTCCTCGATCGGCACGCCCGAGGACATTACACGGTTCAAGGCCGCGCGCGGCTGAACCCATAAGCGTGCGGGAGGACGGCCATGTTCGAACTCACTGGCAAGACCGCGTTGATCACCGGAGCGACCGGTGCGATCGGCGGCAGCATCGCCCGCGTCCTGCATGCGCAGGGCGCAACCGTTGCTCTTTCCGGTACCAGGCGCGACGTACTCGATCAGCTTGCGGCTGAGCTCGGTGGCGGCGACCGTCGTGCCCATGTCTTGCCATGCAATCTTGCCGACGCCGCCGAGACCGACGCGTTGGTGCCGCGCGCCGAAGAGGCGATGGGTCAACTCGACGTGCTCGTCGCCAATGCCGGCGTGACCAAGGACAATCTGTTCGTGCAGTTGCGTGACGAGGACTGGGAGCAAGTGATCGCAATCAACCTGTCGGCGACGTTTCGCCTTGCACGCGCCGCGGTGCGCGGCATGATGCGCCGTCGCTTCGGACGCGTGATCGCGATCACCTCGGTGGTGGGGACGACCGGCAATCCGGGGCAGGCCAATTACGTCGCCGCCAAGGCGGGAATGACCGGCATGATCAAGGCGATCGCGCAGGAATATGCGAGACGCGGCGTCACTGCCAATTGCGTCGCGCCGGGGTTCATCGTCACGCCGATGACCGAGAAACTCAACGACAAGCAGCGCGAGGTCATCCTGGCAAAAATTCCGGCAAACCGTGCCGGCACGGTGGAGGAAGTGGCGGCTGCCGTCGTGTTTCTCGCCTCCAACGAGGCCGCCTATGTGACCGGGCAAACATTGCATGTGAACGGCGGAATGGTCATGATTTGAACGCGATAGGGGCTACACCGGCGACGTGCGGCCGCGCTGGTCAACGCTATGGAAGTGTGGTAACCGAACCGCGATTGGGCTGGGGGAGCCGGAATTCCGGAGAGCGGGAGCAAGCGTCCGCCTCTGATCGGCGTCGACCCGCGGCCGTTCGCCCGCGACGGGACGAAGCCTTTTTGACAGGGTCGCGTTGAAGGAGAGGTTGGAACGATGAGTGATATCGGCGAGCGGGTAAAGAAAATCGTCGTGGAACATCTCGGCGTCGAACCCGAGAAGGTGACGGAAAACGCCAGCTTCATCGATGACCTCGGCGCCGACAGCCTCGATACGGTCGAGCTCGTCATGGCCTTCGAGGAGGAATTTGGTTGCGAGATTCCCGACGACGCCGCCGAGACCATTCTCACCGTGGGCGACGCCATCAAGTTCCTCGAAAAGAATGCGAAGGGCTGACCGCCGACGCTGGCGGCCTGCTCTGCTGGCACTGCGCGCAGGCGTGAACGCCGCACGCCTTCAGAGGCGGGCGGGCGCTTGATCGGCAGGGCCTGCACCGACAGAGTCGACCACAGCGTGTGTCGGGAACGATGAGACGCGTCGTTGTCACTGGTCTGGGCATGGTGACGCCCCTTGCCTGCGGGGTCGAGAGCACGTGGAAGCGGCTGCTCGCAGGCGACAGCGGAATCGAACAGATCACAAAATTCGATGTCTCCGATCTTTCCTGCCAGATTGCAGGTCAGGTCCCCCGCGGGGATGGCGCGGACGGCACCTTCAATCCCGATCACTGGATGGAACCGAAGGAACGGCGCCGAGTCGACGATTTCATCCTCTACGCCATGGGCGCTGCGAAGCAGGCGCTCGACGATGCCAATTGGCACCCGCGCGACTACGAAGAAGAGGTCGCGAGCGGCGTTCTCATCGGCTCCGGCATCGGCGGCATCGAGGGAATAGCGGAAACCGCAGTGCAATTGCACGAGCGCGGTCCGCGCCGCGTATCGCCTTTCTTCATACCCGGCCGGATCATCAATCTCGCCTCGGGTTACGTCTCGATTGCGCATTCGCTGAAAGGGCCCAATCACGCCGTGGTCACCGCCTGCTCGACCGGCGCTCACGCCATCGGCGATGCCGGCAGGCTCATTGCCCTCGGCGATGCCGACGTGATGGTGGCCGGCGGCACCGAATCTCCGGTGAGCCGCATATCGCTCGCCGGCTTTGCCGCATGCCGGGCGCTATCGACGCGATTCAACCAGACGCCGCACCGCGCCTCGCGGCCATATGATCGCGATCGCGACGGCTTTGTGATGTCCGAGGGCGCAGGCACGGTGGTGCTTGAAGAGTACGATCACGCCAAACGGCGCGGCGCCCGCATCTATGGCGAGCTCGTCGGATGGCCTGTCCGGCGACGCCCACCACATCACTGCTCCGGCCGAGGACGGCGACGGCGCGCTGCGCTGCATGAAAGCCGCGCTCCGCCGCGCCGATGTTTCGCCCGCGGAGATCGACTACATCAACGCCCACGGCACCTCGACGCCGCTCGGAGATGAGATCGAGCTTAGGGCCGTCGAGCGGCTAGTCGGGAATGCCGCCGGTCGCATCGCGATGTCTTCGACGAAGTCCTCGATCGGTCATCTGCTTGGCGCGGCGGGGGCCGTCGAGGCGATCTTCTGCCTGCTGGCCATTCGCGATCAGGTGGCGCCGCCGACCATCAATCTCGACAACCCCTCCGTCGCCACCGCGCTCGACCTCGTGCCACACAAGCCGCAGAAGCGCTCCATCAATGTCGCTCTGTCGAACTCGTTTGGATTTGGCGGAACCAACGCCTCCCTCGTCTTCCGCCGGATGGCGGAATAGTGCGAACAATCACCCTTTCGCCATATTTGCTCCGCACTCGCCTGCAACTCAATGCGGCACCGTTGCCCATTATGCTAGCCATGGGCGGACGTGGAAGAATCGGCGAGCGTTCCGGCTCGCTGGGGAGCCTCATCTTCGTCGCCGATCATGCATAGTGCAAAAACGGATACGCGGCGGTGATTGAATCCGACCCACCGCCCAACGGCAGTGAGCGCGCGGCGCCCCGTCAGCCCGACGCGCAGTCACGCGCCCCGGACAAACCGGACCCAAAAAAGCGCACCGGTACGCCGGCAGCCGGAATAGCCGCAAACGCCGGTAAGCCGGTGTCGGCGGCAGAGCCGCCGCGGACCCGCGCTGCCGGCGCGGGCGCGGCCACGCCCGCGCGAGCCGCACCCGGTGCGCGACAAGCGCACGGCGCCGGTGCGAGCGCCGACCAGCCGGCAAAACCGGCAGCGGGACGGCCGGCGAACGGCGCCGGCGGCTCGCCGCTTACCGCTTCGAACATTCGACAGCGTGCTTCGGCCGAACTCGCGACCCGACGCGCAGCCGCGGCTAGCGATCCTTATCCGGCACTCTCCGAGGGGTCGCTGAACGCCACCGGGGCCGCCGCGACGAATTCGAGAACTCCTGGACGGGCCGCGCCGCGCAGCCCGCGAACGGCTCTCGAGCCTGACACGGTCGAGATGCCGACGCGCCGCTCCAAGACTGCGCGGCATCCCTTTGTTATCATCGGCAACGCGATCATCAGCCTCTTCGTGCTGGCGGCGCTCTTGGCCGGCGTTGCGCTCGTCCGCGGCAAGCAGCGGTTCGAAGCGCCCGGTCCGCTGCCGCAGGATCACATCGTCAATATCCCGCGCGGCTCGGGCATCCGCGATATCGCCGACGCCCTCGTACGCGAAGGCGTCATCGACCAGCCCTGGGTGTTCGTCGGCGGCGTGCTCGTGCTCAAGGCGCGCGAGGATCTCAAGGCCGGCGAATATCAGTTCAAGGCGCATGCCAGCCTGCGCGACGTGGTCTCGACCATCGTCGAGGGTCGCGTGGTGATGCATCAATTCACCATCCCCGAAGGCTTGACCTCCGAGCAGATGGTCGCCCGCCTGTTGAACGACGACGTGCTCACCGGCAACATCAAGGAATTCCCCCGTGAGGGCAGCCTCCTGCCCGACACCTACAATTTCGCGCGCGGCTTGACGCGCGAGCAGATGATCCAGCGCATGCAGCAGGCAGAGCAGCGCGCGGTCAAGGAAATCTGGGACCGCCGTTCTCCGGACCTGCCGCTCAGGACGCCGGATCAACTCGTCATCCTCGCCTCCTTGATCGAGAAGGAGACCGGCAAGGCCGAGGAGCGCACGCGCGTTGCCGCCGTGTTCGTCAACCGACTGAAACAGAAGATGCGGTTGCAGTCCGATCCGACGATCATCTACGGGCTGGTCGGCGGCAAGGGCACGCTCGGCCGGCCGATCGCGAAGAGCGACGTCGATCAGCCGACGCCGTACAACACCTACCTGATCGACGGATTACCGCCGGGGCCGATCGCCAATCCGGGCCGCGCGTCGCTCGAGGCCGCCGCCAGTCCGGCGCGCACGCGCGAACTCTATTTCGTGGCCGACGGCACCGGCGGTCACGCCTTCGCCGAGACTTACGAACAGCACCAGAGGAACGTCGCGCGGCTGCGCGCGAACGAAGGCGATCATAAGGATCAGGCCCCCGCCGATACTCAGTTGATCTCGTCGCCGTCGCCCGCTTCGCCGGCACCGCAGCGCCGCATCTCGAATCACCACAATTAGACCGCGCACGACGCCCACGCGGCGGATCGTGTTTTCAACAACCGGCTGTTCTGGTCGCCCTTGTGACGACGAATACCGCCGCCAGAGCGCAATCGCTTCGGGTTGAATCGATTGCGTTGCAGTTTTCTTCTCGAGTACAGCATGATCTTTTCGGAAAAGCGGCTTGCCACTTTTCCGGATCATATGCTCTAAGTCCGAAGCAATTTTCAGCCATTTCCCGGCGGAGATCGCGTCCGATGGCGCTGTCGAGCATGACCGGATTTGCTCGCAGCCAGGGCGTCTGCGGGGCCTACGCCTGGTCCTGGGAGGTCAAATCGGTCAACGGCAAGGGGCTCGACCTGCGGCTGCGTCTGCCGCCCGGCTGGGACGGGATTGAGGCGGCGGTGCGCGCCCCTGCCGCGGAGCGGCTGGCGCGCGGGTCGGTGCAAGCGAATCTCGCCATAGAGCGCACCGGCGCGCCGCCGGTCGTGCGTGTCAACACGGCGGTGCTCGACGCAGTGCTCGCGACGGCGCGGCAGCTCGCGCCGCGCGTCGAGGCGTCGCCGCCGTCGCTCGACGGTCTGCTCGCGCTCAAAGGCGTGATGGAAGTCGGTGATGCGGAGGAGCGCCAGGAAGAGCGGCGCGCCGCCGAGGCGGCGGTGATTGACGGTTTTGCTCAAGTGATCGGCGCGCTCGCCGAGATGCGCCGCCAGGAGGGTGCCGCCCTTGGCCGCGTCCTTGCAACGCGGCTTGATGAGATCTCGGCGCTGGCGCAGCGCGCCGAGCGCGCACCGGGGCGCCGGCCTGAGGCGATCCGCGCGCGGCTCGCTGAGCAGGTGGCAACGCTGTTGTCGCAATCCGACCGTTTCGATCCGGACCGGCTGCATCAGGAAGCCATCCTGATCGCGATGAAAGCCGACGTGCGCGAGGAGCTTGACCGCTTGGCCGCGCATGTCGCGCAGGCGCAACTGCTGGTCGCGCAGGGCGGTCCGGTCGGCCGCCGGCTCGATTTTCTCGCGCAGGAACTCAACCGCGAAGCCAACACCCTGTGCGCCAAGGCGAATGACGTTGAACTCACCAATATCGGCTTGGAACTCAAGGCTGCGGTCGAACAATTCCGCGAGCAGGTGCAGAACGTGGAATAGGACATGGCGGGCGGGGGATCGAATCGAAAGAAAATCGCGCGACGTGGCTTCATGCTCGTCCTGTCGTCGCCTTCGGGCGCCGGCAAGACGACGCTGTCACGGATGCTGCTCAGGGCCGATCGCAACGTCGAGCTTTCCGTGTCGGTGACCACGCGTCCGCAGCGCCGCGGCGAGATCGATGGACACGACTATCACTTCATCGAGCCTGCCCAGTTCGAGGCGATGGTGAAGGCGGGCGAGCTCCTGGAATGGGCGGAAGTCTTCGGCCATCGCTACGGCACGCCGCGCCAGCCGGTGCAAAAGGCGTTGCAGTCGGGTCGCGACGTGCTGTTCGATATCGATTGGCAGGGTACACAGCAGCTGCGTGAAAAGGCGCGTAACGATCTTGTCAGCGTCTTCATCCTGCCGCCCACGGTCGAGGAATTGGAGCGGCGGCTCAAGCGCCGCGCCCAGGACAGCAAGGATATCATCGGTGCGCGCATGGCCAAGGCGGCCGGCGAGATGAGCCACTGGCCGGAATACGATTATGTCATCGTCAACCGCAACAAAGCCGAGGCCTTTGCCGAAGTGCGGGCCATCCTCGCGGCTGAACGGCTCAAGCGCGAGCGGCAGATTGGTCTTTCCGACTTCGTACGCGACCTGCAGGCGAAACTGTAAGGCCGCCGACCTCAGGCCGTCAGCACGGTGCGGCCGACGACGCGGCCGGCACGCAGATCGTCGAGTGCCGCCTGTGCTTCCCGGAGCGGTCGGTCGCGGATGGGGATCGGCGTGATCTTTCCGGTACGCGCCAGGTCGACAAGCTCGCGTGCCTCGGCCAGCGTGCCGGTCATCGTGCCCTCGATGGCCATCGGCTTGAGGGCGAACATCGCGGCCGCCGTCGAAAAGTTGCCGCCAAGGAGTCCGGTCACCACGACCTTGCCGCCGCGCGCCAGGACTCCGGTGGCGAATTGCAGCGACTTCTCCGAACCGACGAAGTCGCAGACGGCGATGAGGCCGCCGGTCGCCGCCATCACCGCCTTGCGCGCCTGCGGGTCGGACGGGTCGTAGGCTTGCGCCGCGCCGGCCGCAAGCGCGGCCTTGCGTTTCTCGGCATCGATATCGGCGACGATCGGCGGCTCGCGAAAGAGCGCCCGCGTAATGGCGAGGCCCATCATCCCCACGCCGCCAACCCCGACAAGCAGCAGCGGGCCGCGCTCCGGGCGCCCGGCATGCCGCTTGAGCGCCGAATAAGCGGTCAAACCCGAGCACATCAGCGGTGCGGCGAAGGTCGGCGACAACGGGGCGTAGTCGAGGAGATAGCGCGGATGCGGGACGAGGACATGCGTCGCAAAGCCGCCGTCGACGGTAATGCCGAGATGGCGAGGCGCGATGCAGAGGTTCTCCTCGCCGCCGCGGCAGGCGGCGCAAGCGCCGCAGCCAATCCAGGGATAGACCGCAACGCGGCGGCCAATGATCGCGTCATCGACCTGGTCTCCGGCGCTTTCGATCACGCCGGCAATCTCGTGCCCGAGGGTAAACGGCAGCGTGCGGCCGCCGGTGACGTCGAGCCGCTTGTCGCCGCCGAGCAGGAAATAGCCCTCGTGCAGATGCAGGTCGGAATGGCAGACGCCGCAACGCTCGACGCGCACCAGCACTTCGCTGCCGCGCGGCGAGGGGCAGTCGACGATGGTCTCGCAGAGAGGTTGCCCGTAGGCGACCATCGACTGACGGTGCATTTTTGTCATTGTGGCTCCTGACCGCCGCGGCATCCTGCGCCGACTTCATCCTTGCGGCTACGTTGCGCCGCGAACACCCGCGCCAGCGATGCAAACCCGGCGACGGGAATGTCCTCGGCGCGCGCCGTCGGGTCAAGGCCGGCCGCCACGATTAATGCCGGCACGTCGGCGCCGAGCGAGCGCAGGCTTTGGCGCAACATCTTGCGCCGCTGCCCGAAAGCGGCCTGGGTGGCGGTCTCCAGCGCCCTGCGATCGCACTCAAACGGCGCAGCCAGCGGCCGCAGACGCAGCAGCGAGGATGTGACTTTCGGCGGCGGCACGAAGGCCGAGCGGTTGACGTCGAAAAGGATCCGCGCCTCGCAGCGCCATTGCACCAGCACGGACAGCCGGCCGTAGGTCTTTGAGCCGGGCGCGGCAACGATGCGTTCGGCGACCTCGCGCTGGAACATGAGGACGGCGCAATCGTACCAGGACGGCCACGGCTCGATGCTGACCCAGGAGACGAGTAGCGCCGTGGCGATATTGTAGGGCAGGTTGGCAACAACGCGCACCGGGCCGCGGTCGAAGCGGGAGCGCGGATCGAAGGTGAGAGCGTCCGCGGCCACGATGTCGAGACGGCCGGGATAGCGTTGAGCGATCTCGCGCAAAGCGGCAATCGCCCGCTCGTCGCGCTCGACCGCGATGACGCGCGCGGCGCCGAGCGCCAGAAGCGCCCGTGTGAGGGCGCCCGGTCCGGGCCCGACTTCGAGCACCGTCACTCCCGCGAGCGGTCCCGCCGCTCGCGCTATGCGAGCGGCGAGATTGAGATCGAACAGGAAATTCTGCGCGAGCGATTTTTTGGCGACGAGGTCATGCCGGCGAATGACCTCGCGCAATGGCGGCAGGCCGTCCGGCGCCAGGCTCACGAGGCGGCAAGCGGCGCCCGGCGGTCCGCCAATGCGAGCCGCGCCGCCAACCGCAGTGCGGCGATCAGGCTCGTCGCATCGGCCGTGCCGGTGCCGGCGATGTCGAAGGCGGTGCCGTGGTCAGGCGAGGTGCGAACAAAAGGCAGGCCGAGCGTGACATTGACCGCGTGATCGAAAGCGAGCGTCTTGATCGGAATCAGCGCCTGATCGTGATACATGCACAAGGCCGCATCGTAGCTTGCGCGCGCTCTCTCATGGAACAGTGAATCGGCCGGGAGCGGGCCCCGCGCATCGATGCCGTCGGCATTGAGCCGCGCGACAGCAGGCGCAACGATCGCGCCGTCCTCCTCACCGAGCGCACCTTCCTCGCCCGCGTGGGGATTGAGCCCGGCGACCACGAGCCGCGGGCGTGGGATGCCGAAGCGCGCGGCAAGATCGCGCGCCACGATGCGCCCGGTCTCGACCACGAGCTCGGTGGAAAGATGGGCGAAGATTTCGCGCAGCGGCAGATGGATCGTCACCGGCACGACGGCGAGTTCCGGCGACCACAACATCATCACCGGCCGCAGCGACTTGCCGGTCGGTTGCTGCACCAGCTTGGCCAGGAACTCGGTCTGGCCCGGTTCGGCAAAGCCCCAATTGTAGAGCACGTTCTTCGCCACCGGACTGGTGACGACGGCCGCGGCGGCGCCGGCCAAGACGTCGGCGACCGCGCGGCGGATCGAGGCAATGGCGGCAGGTGCGCTCGATCGATCCGGGCGGCCCGGTTCGGCGCGCGCCGCGACATCGAGGGCGACCACCGGCAAGGCGGATGAAAACGTCGCGGCAGCCGCGGCCGGCGTCACCGCGGCGATCGGCACCTTGAGCCCGAGCCGGTCGGCGCGCCGGCCGATAAAATCCGGGTCGGCGATGAGATAGAAATGCGGAACGTCGAGCTCGGCGCGGCGGCGCCAGACCGCGAGCGCGAGATCGGGGCCGATCCCGGCCGGCTCGCCGAGCGTCAATGCCAAGGGCTGCACGGTTTAATCTGTCCGCCTACTTGTCTTCGGTCGTCTTGTATTCGATCATCGCCGCGCGCCGCAAACTGTCGAGGTAGCGCTTGGCTTTCACCCCGAATTTCTGCTGGAAAATTTGATCGCGAATTTCCCGCATTTCCGGCGTGTCGGATTTGGTCTCCTTCTTGGCGCAAACCGCGAACATCTGCACCCCCTCAGCGGTCGTCTCGGGCGGCGTCAGATGACCAACCGCCGTGCCGTCGAGAAGGTCACGCAATTGCTGCGGCAGGTCGGCGGAAAACTTGGCGACTTGGTCGCGCACTGCGACTTCCCTGAGCGCGCGAGCAAACGGGATGCCGTCGGCGCAGCTCTGAAAACGCGCGCGCAAGGCGTCGGCGTCGCGCTTGCGCGCGTCGAGAACGGCGTCGGGCGAACCGCGCGGCACAATGAAGATGACGGGAGTCATAATGTACTCGTACCCCGCCTCTTCCTTTTTTTCTGATTTATGCAATTCGAGCTGCGCCTCGACGTCTTTGTCCCTGATTTCCAGGCTGGCCTTGTAACGTCCGCGCACCAGCGTGGTCCAGGCAAGCTGCGCCCGCAGCAGCCGCCTCAGGGTGTCGGCGCTGGCGCCGCCGCTTACGAGCGCCTGTGACAACCTCTGCGTGTCGATGCCTAAGCGGTGCGCGAATCTTTCAAAAGCCTTGTCGACCTCCGAATCGGGAACCTCGACGGTGAAACGCTTGGCCTCGTTCACTTCCAGAATCTCGTCGATGAGGCTGTCGAGCACTTCCTTGCGCGTCGGCTGCTTTTTCGTGCTCATTTGGATGAATTTGCTGCGGTGCTCGACATCGAGCGTGGTGATTGGCTCGCCATTGACGAAGGCGACGACCTGCTGCGAATGGGCGATGGAAGGAACAATGAGCGTGATCGCGGCGAGTGTCGTCGCGATGCACGCGCTCCGGCGCAAAAGAGTGGAGATCTGCGACATCAACTTCTGCTTTCCATCAACCGGCGGCGCGTGGCCGCCTCCTTCCACACCCTGCTGCAGTTGCCGCGAACATCGGTCTCCGTTGCGCGGCAGAATTAATACCCGAGGCCGACCGGAGATATGGCATCGGGGCCGAGCGTGCGCAAACTGAACTGCAGCATGAAGGCGTGATTGAGGTACGCGGCCGGAACCCCGATATAGGTGTAATAGGTGTAATAGTTCAGCGACAACAGCAGGCAATCGTCGACGTAGCCTAGGCCGACCCGCGTCTGGTCGAATTCGCCGGCGGCGAGGTTGTAGCGGGCGGAGCCGAGCAAGATCCAGTTCTGCGTCACCTTGAACGAGAGGCCGGCCAGGATCTCCTCGCGCCGCGTCAGCAATCCGATGTCCGGTTGCGCCGCGTAGTCGCCGTACAACAACTGCAAGGTCCAGCGGTCGAAGTTGGCGCGGGTGTCGAATTCGAGGCGTTCGGGCGTGAAAGTCGCCTCATCGAAACGCCCGCGCGCTGTGAACGAGAAGATTTGATTCGGGCTGTAGGTGATGCTTCCGACGTAGTCGGAAAGAGTCTTGTCGAGACCGCTCTGCAAGCCGGTATTGTTGAGGTCGGCGGCGGCATAGGAGTTCAATCCGAAGAGCTGATAGGACTGCCCGAACACCACGTTGAAGGATCCGGCCTGGTTGACCTGGGCGGTGTACCTGAACCCGGCATTGAGGCGACCGCCCCCTTCGACGCGGTCCCAGCCGGAAAATTTGTCGATTGAGAAGAGGTTGGCGGTGCTGAACACCAGGGTCTGGGCGTCCTCGTTGGGAAACTTTCCGACTTGCACTTCGTTCGGGCGCAGAATGAGCTGGGCGATCGGCTCGATCGTCTGCGTGCCCCAGGGCTCGACATCGACGAAGGGGTAGCGATATTCGACGCCGGCAGCGGGCATGAAGCGGGCAGGCTCGGTTTGCCCGGGGGCGATGTAGTTGGCCATGCTGGCCTCGTCCATGAGCTGGAGCGCGGCAACGTCGCCGCGCAGCCGGAAGAACGGCGTGATCATCTGCCCGTCATTGGTGAACAGGGTACCGCGCCAGTCCACCTCGCCGGAGCCACGCGTATAGGTGCCGGCGATGCCGCGCAACAGGCAGTTGTTTGGGGTGGGGGCTTGCGAAAGGCACGTGCCGTTGTTGGCGGCGAGCTGGTTGATGGCGTCGAATTCCGCTTGCTGCCGGGTGAGGCTTGTCAGGTTGAACTTGTAGCTCAGCTCACCGCCGACCACCTGCTGCGGCAGCACGTTGGAATAGTCGAGCACCGGGTGAATAAAGGGAATCTGCCGCTGGTTGTCTACTTCCGAGAAGCCGTAATAGTAGATCGAGCGTATGTCGAAGTAGCTGCGCTCACTGGCGCCGGTGAGATAGAGCTGCGAGACTCCTTCGGCGGCGATGCCGGTGTGGAACGGATCGAACGACGAGGTGAATTGACCGAGCTGATAGTCGTATAGAAACTGGGTGTCGGTCATCAGCAGGCCAGTCCATCCCCAGACCCATTTGTCGTTCAGCGCGAACTGGCCCGCGGTTTGGACGGCGCCGCGGAAGTTCTGGGCGGTCGGACTGTCGGGACCGTCGCGACCGGCAAAGTAGCCCGGATCCTGCTGGAAAATGCCGGCTGCCTTGATCGTGTAGGAGCCTTCCGCCAGGCGTTGGCGCCAGTCGGCCTCGAACAACGGGCCTTGCTTGGTCGTCACCATGGTCGAAAGCGTCAGATCATAGCTAGGCGACAGCGCCCAGAAATAGGGAATTCTGACGCCGAGGCCGTATTGCGAGGTCTCGCTGATGGTTGGAAACAGAAAACCGCTCTTGCGCTTGACGGTCGGGTCGGGCGCAGACATGAACGGCACATAGGCCAGCGGCACGCCGAAAAACTCGACCCGGGCATCCTCGAAATAGAGCATTTTCTCGCCCTGATCGTGAATGATCCGCGCCGCCTGAACCTGCCAGAGCGGCGGCTTTTTCGGATCGTCCTTGCACGGCTCGCAGGCGGTGTAGACGCCGTTCTGCAAGACCGTGTAGGTCCCCTTGGCGCGATCGGCGCGCGCGGCGGCGAAGCGCGTGTCGTCGACGGTTTCGAGCCGCAGCGAATCGATGAATCCGTCGCGATAATCGTCGCTGAGATCGATCAGCTGTCCGTAGGTGATCTTGCCGTCTGGCTCGGTCAGCCGCACGTTGCCTTGCGCGCGCAGGCGCTTCGTTTTTTGGTCGTAAATAAGCTCATCCGCTTCGATGGTGGCGCCGCGGTAATAGGCCTGAACGTTGCCGACGGCGGCGACACTGTTGTTCGTGTAATCGTATCTGATCTCGCTCGCCTGTACGAGCATCGGCGCGTCGGACGCCGGCGCCGGCGGCTTCGGCTGCTGCGGCCGTTTGGGAAAATGCATCAGGTTCGTTACCGTGTCCTGTGCCAACGCGCGCTCGGGCGCGAGACAGCCGCACGCGGCAAACAGCAGCAGCAGTACGGCGAGACGCGTCGTGCCTACCCGAACGTGACCACCGAAGCCGGGACAAAGACGCCGGTGCGAAACCGCCACTACCCGTCCTCCTGGTACAACAGCGCAACAAATCCAGCCAGACTGCCGACCAGCACCGGAATCCATGCGGCCATCACCGGCGACATCAGTTCCGATTTACTCATATCCTCCGTGATCTTCGACAATACGAACAGCAGGAAACCGGCGGAGATGCCGCTCAGGACCATCTTCTGCACGCCGCCGAAACGAAAGAAGCGCAGGCTCACCGAGGCCGCGAGCAGAACCATGGCGGCAAGTAGGAAGGGACGCGACAACAACTGTTGGTATTGCAGCCGATAACCCGCCGCCGCTAGTCCCGCCCGATCCGCCAGCTCGATGTAGGAGGGGAGTTGCCAGAACGGCACCGTCTCCGGCGTAGCGAAGCTTTCGCGCACTTGCTCGAGCGTCAGATTGGTGGCGAGCCGATAGGTCTCCTCCAGCGCAGGCGGGCTGCCGCTTGCGTAAATCCGCGCGTCCTCAAGCCGCCAGTAGCCCTGCTCGAGAGCGGCGCTCTTGGCCTCGATCCGCTCGCGGAAATGACCGGCCCCATCGAAGGTGTAGACGCTGACGCCGCCGAGCTGCGCGCCCTGCTCGCGACTCGATTTGGCATTGATGATCGCTGATCCCTCGGCGCTTCTCTGCCGCACCCAAAAGCCGCTGGTTTTTCCCTGCAGAGCCGAGGAGGGAAGCTCGCCCAGCAACTCCCCCTCGAGGCGCTTAGAACGCTCGTGCAGTACCGCGGCGACCGGGTTGTAGAGCGTGGTCGCCACCGCGCCGAACAGAAATGCCGCGACCATCGCCGGCGCCACGAATTGCCAGGCGGAAACGCCGGCGGCGCGCGCGACGACCAGTTCGAGGCGACGCGAGAGCGTGAGATAGCATGACATCGCTCCCACGAGCACCGAGAACGGCATGATCCGCTCGGTGAGCTGGGGGACGCGAAACATGGAAATCTTCGCCAGCAGCCAGGCCGTTGCGTTGGGCCAGTCGGCGCCGCGGCGCATGAGCTCGACATAATCGATCATGGCGGCGAGCGCGACGACGCCGACGAAAGTGCCGATGACGGAATTGAGAAAACGCAATCCGAAATAGTGCGACAACGTGCCGGTCAGCATCGCCCGCTCCTCAACCCGACGTCGCCCGCGCGATGCGTTCGCTGATTGCGGTCGTTATTTTCGACACCATCGCCGCTGGCTCGGGCGCCTGGCCGCGCGAGATCTGCCACAATCCGGCGACCATCGCGCCGGCGAGCGCGACATACTGAACGCCGAGAACGCTCGGCAGGCGAACGCCGACGATCACGCTGACGAAACCGAGCAGGCGCAGCAGCGATATTGCGCCGATCAGACCCAGCAGCGCCACTGCGCGGCTCTGCCTGTTGGTCTGCGGCGGTCCGAGGAAGGTGAAGGCGAGGACGACAAATGCCAGCGGATAGAGCGGGGTGGCGATGCGATCGTGCAGCTCCGATCGATACTGGTCCGGCTGCGCCACATAGAGCGGATCGTCGGCCCGTGGCCACAGCAGTTCCCAAATGTACTTTTCACGTACCGTGTAGGTGACGCTTTGCACGCCGCCGGTAAATTTTGACAGGTCGAACGCGTAACGATCGAACGTTACGATGCGTGGGTCGCGCTGACCGGCTTCCAGGCGCTGAATGCTGCCGCCTTCGAGTACCAGGAACGAGCCAGTGTCGTTTCTGACGATCTCGCCTTGCTCGGCGAGATAGGTGGCATGTTCCTTCGGGTCGCGCCGGTCGTCGACGAAGATGCCGACCAGCAGCCCATTCGGCCGCCGGTCGGCAATGTGGAAGGTGAGGTTGCCGCTCACGGTCGTGAACCGGCCAGGCTGGACGATATTGGTGAGAATGTCGGCGCGAACCTGCGCCGCCCAGTCGCGCAATTCGCGCAGGCTGCGCGGGGAGACATAGGCGGCAATGACGGCGACCAAGAGCGACACGACGCAGGCGGCCGCCAGGAACGGTCGCAGCAACCGCCAGGGCGAGACGCCAGCGGCATTCATCACGATGATCTCGGAGTCCGAGCCGAGCTTGTTGAGGGCATGCCCGGCGGCCATGACCAACGCAATCGGCGCTATCATCATGACCAGCAGCGGGACGATCAGCCCGGTGATGCCGACGAAAACGAACAGCGTCTGGCGCTGGCTCGTGATCAGGTCGAAGTCGCGCATCGCCTGCGTGAACCAGATCACGACGGTCAAGCTGACGAGAATGATGACGAACGCACCCATAGTGGTGCGAAACATGTAGCGGCCGATCGACCCCATCGGACTTGGACTTCCCCGGTGGCCGCCCACCCGACGGCGGCATCGGCTCTCCCGACGCCTTCGCGGCGTGGCGAACCGCTCCCCCACCCTGCCATTTCAATGCTTTCACAAAATGGCCTCGCCAAGGCAAACCTATTGAACTTGCATAGCAAAGGGTTAATGGCGCGGTTCTGCGTCGGCTCGTTGTGGCCGTTGCCCAGCCCCCCCGACAAAGGTGCTTTGCACGACAGCGCGGTCCGGTTCATATGGACCGCGGAATTAAGGGTCAGCCGGAAGGACTGAAAACATGCCCCACGCCCTCAAGCTCGGCTTCACGTCATTTGCCCGCTTGCGCGGTGTTCTCGTTGTGTTCTGCGGGGAGAACTTGAAGTTCGGGACGGCGACGCAAAAAGCCCTGTCGCCGATCGGCGATCTCTTTCGCCGCGCAGCGGCGGCGGACCGCTTCACCGGCAAGAAGGGATCGACGCTGGATATCATTGCGCCGTCCGGCCTCGACGTTCCGCGTCTGATCGTGGTCGGAACCGGTAAAGAGAGCGAGCTCAAGGAGCGCGATTTTCTCAAGCTCGGCGGCATCGCAATGGGAAAGGTACCAAGCTCGGCGCCGCAGGCGACGATTTTTGCCGAATTTGGCGGGGGCGCGCTCAAGGGGGATCAGATCGCCGATTTGGCGCTCGGCGCGCGGCTGCGCGATTATGCATTCGATCGCTACAAGACCAAACGCAAGGAAGGCGAGGAACGGGCCAACAAGGTCGAGGTGAACTTCGCATGCGCCAATCCGGCCGGGGCGGAGAAGGCTTGGGCGCGCGCGAACGCCGTCGGCGAGGGCGTCGTCCTGGCGCGAGATCTCGTCAACGAGCCGGGCAATGTGCTTTATCCGGCGGAGTTCGCCCGCCGGGCGTCAAGCCTGACAAAGCTCGGTGTGCTGGTCGAGACGCTCGACGTCGCGGCGATGCGGAAGCTTGGCATGGGCGCGCTGCTCGGCGTCGGGCAGGGCTCGACGCACGAAGCCAAGCTCGTCGTCATGCGCTGGAACGGCGGCAAGCGCGGCGCCGATCCGGTTGCGTTCGTCGGCAAGGGGGTATGCTTCGATTCCGGCGGCATCTCGATCAAGCCGGCGCAGAATATGGAGGACATGAAGGGCGACATGGCGGGGGCCGCGTGCGTCGTCGGCCTCATGCACGCGCTCGCCGTGCGCAAGGCCAAAGTGAACGCGGTCGGCGTCATCGGGCTCGTGGAGAACATGCCCGACGGCAGGGCGCAGCGTCCGGGGGATATCGTCACCACCATGTCGGGCCTGACGATCGAGGTCATCAATACCGACGCCGAGGGCCGCCTCGTGCTCGCCGATGCGCTGCACTACACGAGCAAGCGTTTCAAGCCGCGAATCATGATGGACTTGGCGACGTTGACCGGCGCCATCATGGTCGCGCTCGGCCAGGAATATGCCGGCCTGTTCGCCAACGACGAGAAGCTCGTCGAGCGTCTGACGAAAGCGGGCGAGGCGACCGGCGAGCGCGTGTGGCGAATGCCGCTCGGCCCCGAATACGACAAGAGCATCGATTCGAAATTCGCCGACATGAAGAACACCGGCGGCCGCTGGGCCGGTTCGATCACCGCCGCACAGTTGCTGCAACGCTTCGTTAACAAGACGCCGTGGGCGCACATCGACATCGCCGGCACCGCGCTCGGTTCCCCGCAGACCGACATCAACAAAAGCTGGAGCGCCGGCTGGGGCGTGCGCCTGCTCAATCGCCTGGTCGAGGACTATTACGAGCGGTGACGCCGGTCACCGCGCGATGCATCAGGATTCCGCCACCCTCAGTACCAGCTTGCCGAAATTCTCGCCGCTGAACAGCTTCAACAGCGTCTCCGGAAAAGTCTCGAGGTCGTCGACGATGTCTTCGCGCGACTTGAGCCTGCCGGCGACAATCCATGAGGCAATGTCGCGCACCGCCTCCGGATAGCGGCTGGCGTAATCGAACACCACCATGCCCTCCATTCGCGCGCGGTTGACGAGCAGCGACATGTAATTGCTCGGTCCCTTGAACGGCGCGGTATTGTTGTACTGCGAGATGGCCCCGCACAGCACCACGCGTGCGTGCCGCGCCAGCCGGGCAAGCACCATGTCGAGGATGTCGCCACCGACATTGTCGAAATAGACGTTGACGCCGTTCGGACAATGCGCGCGCAGGGTCTCGCGCATATCCTCGGACTTGTAGTCGATCGCCGCGTCGAACCCGAGTTCGTCGACGAGATAGCGGCATTTGGCGGAGCCGCCGGCGATGCCGACCGCGCGGCATCCCTTGATCTTCGCGATCTGGCCGACGGTCGCGCCGACCGCGCCGGCGGCGCCAGAGACCACGACCGTGTCACCGGGCTGAGGCCGGCCGACGTCGAGCAGTCCGAAATAAGCGGTCATGCCCGGCATGCCGAGCGCATTGAGAAATACCGGCAGCGGCGCGATGTTGCGATCGACCTTGGTGAGTTGGGTGCCGTTGACCGCCGCATACTCCTGAACCCCGAGCGCGCCGCTGACGTGATCGCCCGCGGCAAAGCCGGGATGGTTCGAGGCCATGACCCGGCCGATGCCGCCCGCGCGCATCACGTCGCCGACGCCGACGGGCGCGATATAGGATTTGCCCTCATTCATCCAGCCGCGCATGGCCGGATCGATCGAGAGATAAAGCACTTTGGCCAGAACCTCGCCGTCGCCCGGCTTCGGTACCGGCGTCTCGGTGAACTGCCAGTCGCTGCGCTTGGGCAGGCCGACCGGCCGCGCCGCCAGCCTGACCTGATGATTGATGTCGCCGGTCATGTCATGCCTCGTGCTTTCCTAACGGTTCTTCCAAGGAGCCATACGAACTGGCATGAGAGGGTTCGTGTGGGCAATCCATCTATCCCCCCGTAGCAGGTCCATTATCAAGGACGCAGCCCCGCGGCCGGAAGGCTTGGATATGGCTCAGCCCGACGGCTTTCCATGGCAAGGTTTCCGATGACTGAAGTCCTATTCTATCACCTGAAGGGGCAGACGCCCGAACAAGTCTTGCCGCTGCTGCTGCAGAAATCGCTGGAACGCGGTTGGCGTGTCGTGGTGCAGGCATCCTCGCCGGAGCGCATCGAAGCGCTCGACGCACATTTATGGACGTGGCGCGACGATGCCTTTCTTCCGCATGGTACTTGGCGGGACAGTGAGGCCGCCGAGCAACCGATCCTTTTGACCCTCAACGAGGACAATCCGAACGGTGCCGCCGTGCGTTTCCTCATCGAGGGGGCGACCATGCCGAAAGATCCCTCGGCTTATCGGCGCATCGTCTTGCTCTTCGATGGCGACGATCCCGACGCCGTGGAGGCGGCGCGCGCGCGCTGGAGCGAGGCCAAATCAGCCGGCTTCGAGGTGACTTATTGGCAGACCGACGAAAAGGGGGCTTGGCGGCGCGAGGTATGAGGCCGTCCGTAAGTGGCAGTGCAATATGTTGCAATAGGATATTGATTTTAAATGCGTTTTGATGATAGCCTATCAGGCTTAGGAGTTCATCGCAATTCCCCTTCTGACGTACTATATTGTTGTCTCTGAGGTCGAATTGGATGCTATAGTGCTGTTCCATGAACAAGCGTTCAGTAAAAAGGCGACCGGCAAAGGCGATTCGTCGCAATACTGCCGTTCGTAAGGCAGTTTCGCGGCAAGTTTCGGGAAAGCCGGAGCCTAAGAGTACCGTCAACATTGCCGCCGTTACCGTTGCTCATCACCACATGCCGATGCGCGGTCCGGTTTTGCGGACGCACAAATTCAGGGTCGGCCAAACGGTGCTGTACACGTCGAGCCCGATTACTCGGCCGGGCGCGAGCGGAACCTACAAAGTCGTCAGGCTGTTGCCTTCCGACGGCGATGACTACCAGTACCGGATCAAAAATCCGGGAGAAGCGTTTGAGCGCGTGGCAAAGGAAAGCCAGCTCGAACTCGATCATTGACCGCGGAAGCTTAACGGCGGGGCGTGCGGTCCAGCCGCCCTTCCTTCGTCCGTTGCGAAGCGCTATCAGCGCCTTCCGGCTTGCGAGCCGCTGAATCTGCGCAGCGTTGCGCGGCAAGCGTGAGGCGCCTCGAAGAATTGTCCGGGCTGGCGTCGTCGCGGTCTCTGGGTCATACTTCCTGCTAGGACTTTCGTTGCAGGGTTGCAGGTCAGTGGAGCGGGTCCATGCTCGGTATCGACTCCGAGATCGGAACCTGGACGTTGCGCTTGTGGGTGGCGGCCGGATCGGCGGCATTGCTCGCTATTGTGTGCATGCTGGCGTTCGCCCTGCCGCGGACGAGGAGGATGGAATGGGCCCGCTCCGTCTTCGTCGTCCTCGCCGCGGTGTTGGGCGCAGCGTTGACTTGGGCTCTGCTCGGCGCGGGCTTTGGCGATCCGGATGCCGAGCGACGGGCTCTCGAATTGCGCGCCGAGCAACTGGGCCTGCGCGCTCTCGCACCGGGCTCGCCGCTGGCGTGCCTCGATTCCTTAGCGGGCGAGAGCGTCGAGGCGGCGTGCGAGAAGATGATCTTCGCTTCGCCCGCAACGGTCGCAGCGGCCACGTCCTTTGTTGCGGAGCGCTTTGCGCTGCTTTCCGACTTGGCGGCCTATGCCGAACGCGGCGGCGTAGGCGCCGAGGATTCGCTCGTGTCGCTGCGTCGCTCGCTTGAGGCGGACCGCTTCGGCTTTCTCGCTCACCTGCTGGCGATGCACGACGGCTGCACAGGCGAGAATTGCAAGCCACTCGCACTGCTGCGCGATCCCAGCCGGGTGCGCGCCAACCTTAGCGGCGAAACGCTCGAGCGGTATCTTGAGCATTACCTATTCGTCTGGGCGAAAACGCCCGAAAGTGCGGTCGCGGATGCGACACCAGTACCGCCTAACGCGGCCGTCCAGTCGAGCGCGCAGGGTCCGCACAAGGTCCCGGTCAACATCGATTTCCCAACGGCTGCATCGATCCCGCCGGTGAACATCATGAATCCCGAGCCCACAGGTCCGGTGCTGCCGGGCGTGGCGGCCGCCGCTGCCGCCAATCCGAACCCGCCGCCGGCAGCCCAGTCGTCGCGACGTTCGCGCAAACAGGCCGCCAATCCACCCGCGCAGGCCGGCGTGCAAGCGGCTGCGGCTCCTTCCGCCGCGGCAGCTCCCCCGGTCGAGCCGGTCTGGGAGCCGGCGCCGGCGCAATCCGCGGCGCCTGCGAGTGCGGCACCGGTGCAGCTTAATCCGTTCCTACCGGCGCCCGAGGCAAGCGGGGGCGCGACGGTGCGCGCGCAATGAGTTGAGCCTCCGGCGTGAGGCTGACGCTTTGGCGACGCTTGTCTCCAGGATTCCCCATGTTCAGCTCGGTCCTCATCGCCAACCGCGGCGAAATCGCCTGCCGCATCGCTCGCACCGCCAAACGTCTCGGCATGCGCACGATCGCGGTCTATTCGACCGCGGATGCGCGCGCGCTGCATCCGCGATTATGCGATGAGGCGCATTTCATCGGACCGGCGGAGCCGCGCGAAAGCTACCTCTCGATCGAGCGGCTGATCGAGGTTGCGCGCAAAGCAGGCGCCCAGTGTGTGCACCCCGGCTACGGTTTTCTGTCCGAGAACGCCGATTTTGCTCAAGCCTGTGCACAGGGGGGTCTTGTCTTCGTGGGTCCGCCGGCGGCGGCGATCCGCGCCATGGGACTTAAAGATCGCGCCAAGGCGCTGATGGAGAAGGCGGGCGTCCCGGTCGTGCCCGGCTATCATGGGGAACGGCAGGATGCCCGGTTCCTCAAGCGGCAAGCGAACGACATCGGCTATCCGGTGCTGATCAAGCCGGCGGCGGGCGGCGGCGGGCGCGGGCTGCGCCGGGTCAACAGCCCCGCCGACTTCGACGATGCCCTCGAAGGCGCGGTCCGCGAGGTCGCTGCCGCTTTCGGCTCGGGCCACGTGTTGATTGAGAAATACATTACCGCCCCGCGCCATATCGAGATCCAGGTTTTTGCCGATGCGCACGGCAACATCATTCACCTCGGTGAGCGCGACTGCTCACTGCAGCGCCGCCACCAGAAGGTGATCGAGGAAGCGCCGGCACCCGGCATGACCGCGGATCTGCGCGCGCAAATGGGCGCCGCCGCGGTCGCGGCGGCAAGAGCTGTCGACTATGTCGGCGCCGGCACGGTCGAGTTCGTTGCTGACGGCAGCAAGGCGCTACGGGCGAACGCCTTCTGGTTCATCGAAATGAATACCAGGCTCCAGGTCGAGCATCCGGTCACCGAGGCGGTCACCGGCCTCGACCTCGTCGCCTGGCAATTCAAGGTCGCCGCCGGCGAAGCGCTGCCGCTCGCTCAGAACGAGATCCGCCTCGACGGCCACGCCATCGAGGCGCGTGTTTACGCCGAGGACCCCGAGAGCGGCTTCTTGCCGTCCACCGGTCCGATCGTCGCTCTGGAACTGCCGAGCGACGTACGCGTGGAAAGCGGAGTCGAGGCGGGCGGCGAGGTGACGCCGTTCTACGACGCCATGATCGCCAAGCTCATCGCGCACGGGCCGACGCGCGCGGCCGCGCTCGAGCGGGTTGCGGCTGCGCTCGACCGCACGCTGATCGTCGGGGTGCGCAGCAATGTGGCTTTCCTCGGCGCCCTTTGCCGCGCGGCCGAATTCCAGAGAGGCAAAGTCGATACCGGCTTCATCGACCGTCATCTCGCCGCGCTCGGCGCCGCACCGCACGGCCCCGATCGCGCCGCCGCCGCCCTCGGCGTGGCGCACCTGATCGCGGGTGAAGCCATGGGCGCGCCGGCGTTGCCGCAAGCGGGGTCCTTCAAGGACTCGCCCTGGGCGGCACGCGATGGCTTTCAACTCGGCGGCACGCGCTCGATCACGGTCCCCGTTCTCATCGGCGCGGAGACCGCCGACGCGACGGTCACTTTCGCAAGTGACGGCATGCACGTCACCATCGACGGCGCCGCTCCGGCAAGCGATGCCCAGGCGTTCACGGCCGGACCGGATGTCTATGTCTTGCGCCACGGCCGCCAGACGCGCGTGCGCCTCAAGGAGGTTTCCGCCACGACCGAGAAAACCGGCGCCGGCGATGGCGTCGTCAAGGCACCGATGCACGGCAAGGTGCTGCAGCTTTTCGCCGCGATCGGCGATACAGTGGCCGGCGGCCAGCGGCTTGCCGTGATCGAAGCGATGAAGATGGAGCATACTCTGCGTGCCCCATTTGCCGGAATCGTCAGGAAAGTCGCAGTCGGCGCCGGCGCCCAAGTTGCCGAGGGCGCAGAGGTTGCGGTGATCGAAAGGACCGGAGAAGGATAGCTCGAGCATGGCGCTTCATCTCATCAAGCTTTGCGTCGGCTGCGACTCGGTCCGCGACCTCGAGGACTGGATCAAGCAAAGGCTCAAGGAAAAGCGCCGGCGCGGCGAAAGACCGGAGCACGTCCACAGGACGCGGATGGTGCCAAAACGCGCCGCGGAGCTGACAGACGGCGGCTCGCTTTACTGGGTGATCCGCGGCGAGATTGCCTGCCGCCAGCGCATCCGCGATGTGCGGCCGTTTCGAGACAAGGACGGCACCGGACGCTGCGCCCTCGTGCTTGATCCCAAGGTGGTTCTGGTGGCGCCGCGCCCCCATCGCGCGTTTCAGGGCTGGCGCTACCTGGCGGCAAAGGACGCGCCCGGCGACCTCGAGAAAGCGGCGCCGGGCGCCGCCGCCATGCCGGAGAGGTTGCGGCGCGAGTTGCGGCAGCTCGGCCTGATGTGATGCCGGACGAGGGACCGGAGCGTTCCTCCAATGCGCGGCAAAGGCTCGAAAATCCATCTGCGTTGCGGAGCAAGAAATGATCATCGGCAGCGAAGGGGACGTCACCGGGGCGGTGCTGAGTGAGCTTGAGCGCGCGTCAAACCCGCGCTTGCGCGAAATCATGTCCGCCTTCGTCCGCCACCTGCATGATTTCGCCCGCGAGGTCCACTTGACCGAGGAGGAGTTCCAGGCAGCGATCGGCTATGTCGTTGCGCTCGGCCAGCACACCAACGAGTCTCACAACGAGGCAGTGCTCATGTCGGGATCGCTCGGCTTCTCCACGCTCATTTGCCTGCTGAACAACGGCAATGATGGCCATACCGAGACCGACGCCAATCTGCTCGGCCCGTTCTGGCGCCTGAACTCGCCGCCGACCGGAAACGGCGACTCGATCGTGCGCTCGCCGACGCCCGGACCCGCTTTGCTGGTCGAGGCCTGTTTCCGCAGCGTCGCCGGCCAGCCGATTGCGGGCGCCGAAGTCGATGTGTGGCAATCCTCGCCCGAAGGCTTTTATGAGAACCAGGACCCGGCGCAGGCCGACATGAATTTGCGCGGCAAGTTCGTCACCGACGCTGCGGGCCGCATCAGTTTCCGCAGCGTGAAGCCTGCCGGCTATCCGATCCCGGTCGATGGACCGGTGGGCGAACTCCTGCGCGCGCTGCGCCGCCACAATATGCGGCCGGCGCATCTGCATTTCCTCGCTTACAAGCCCGGCTTCAAGACGCTGATCACGCAGCTTTATACGGCCGACGACAAGCACATCGACAACGACGTACAGTTCGGCGTTACTCGTCACCTCATCGGCAATTATGTGCGCCATGATGAGGCATGCGCGGCAGCCGCCGACGTCAAGCCGCCCTGGTATTCGCTCGAACACGCCTTCGTCATGGAGGCCGGCATCGCGCGCCTGCCGAGGCCGCCGATCGCAGGCAAGGCGCGCGGCGAGCGGCCACAAATCCCGCATCTCGAACCGGCGTAATGTTTCTCGGGTTGTTCGCTGAGCGAAGGCGGCATGCACAAGCGTGCAGCCCGCCAGCCCTATACGCCGACATTATCGATCAGCCGCGTCTTGCCGATCCGCGCCGCAACGAGCAGTCGGAGCGGCCCTTGCTTCGCCGATGCGAGCGGGGCAAGCGTCTCGGCGTGCCGGGCTTCAAGATAATCGAGAGCGAAGCCGGCTTTCGCGATTTCAGCACGGCCGGCGCTGAGGGCCGAGGCGATCGGGCCGCCGGCGGCGATCTTCTTGGCGCAGTCAGTCAGCACGCGATGGAGCGTCGGGGCGGCTGCGCGCTCATCCGCCGAGAGATAGCGGTTGCGCGAGGAGAGCGCGAGCCCGTCCGCCTCGCGCACGGTCGGGGCGCCGACAATCCGCGTCGACAGGTTGAGGTCGCGGCTCAGCCGGGCGACAACTTTGAGCTGCTGAAAGTCCTTCTCGCCGAAGACCGCGACGTCGGGCCGGCATTGGATCAGGAGCTTTCCCACCACCGTCGCCACGCCGGCGAAAAAATGCGGCCGGAAGGCATCTTCGAGGCCGGCCCTCGCCGGGCCATCTAGGATGATGCGCGTGGCGAAGCCTTCGGGGTACATGGTTGCGACGGCGGGCGCCCAGACGAGATCGGTTTTGAGCTTGGCGAGCGCCGCAACATCGGTCGTGAGCGTCCGCGGATAGGTCTTGAGATCCTCTTGCGGCGCGAATTGCGCCGGATTGACGAAGATCGAAACCACGACGCGATCGGCGCGGCGCTGCGCCAGGCGCACGAGGGCGAGATGACCTTCGTGCAGCGCGCCCATGGTCGGTACCAGCGCGATTGTCTCGCGCCGCGCCCGCCACTTCTCCAGCGCCCGCCCGAGCGCCGGCAGGGTCCGGGCGACGCGCGGGCGCGGGCGATGCGCCGATCCAGTCGAACGTGCGGTCATAGCGTTGCCGCGCAAGCACACACCACGCGCATTTTTCGTGCGCCGTGTAGTTAATGATTAACTTACCGCGGACAATGCTGTATCTTGACCGTCAGCGTTGCAAGCTGGAGAACCAAACCGATCGCCACGCAGAGGTTGCGTAGCCATGTTGATGCAGGCGGATGTCGGCGCGCCAGTGTCGGCGCATGTCGTCGTCCTTGGCAACGAAAAAGGCGGTTCGGGGAAGTCGACTACGGCTATGCATATCGCTGTCGCGCTGCTGCAGGCCGGTCAACGCGTCGCGACCATTGACCTCGACTCGCGCCAGCGCAGCTTCACGCACTATGTCGATAACCGGCGCGACTGGGCGTCGCGTGCCGGCATCAAGCTCGAACTTCCCCGGCATTACTGCGTCGCGCGCGGGTTCGGCACGCGGCTCGATGAAATCGAGGCGCAGGAGTTCGCCGCCTTTGCCGAGGCCGTAAGCGCGGTCGAGAACACCCACGATTTCCTGGTCATCGACACGCCCGGCGCCGATTCCTACTTGATGCGGCTCGCGCATTCGATGGCTGATACGCTGATCACGCCGCTCAACGACAGTTTCGTTGATTTCGACGTGCTTGGCGTCGTCGATCCGACGACGTTCATGCTCACCGGGCTCGGCCATTATGCGGAGATGGTCCGCGAGGCCCGCCGGCAACGCCGCCTGGTCGACGGCGGGCTGACCGATTGGGTAGTGGTGCGCAACCGCCTGTCGATGCTCGGTTCGCGCAACAAGCGGCTGGTCGGCGAGGGCGTAGAGGAGCTTGCCAAGCAGCTCGGTTTTCGCGCCACCGACGGGTTTTCCGAGCGCGTCGTGTACCGCGAATTTTTCCCGCGCGGCTTGACCGCGCTCGACGAAATCAACGAGGAGACACTCGGCCAGCGGCCCAGCATCTCGCACGTAACCGCCCGCGACGAGGTGAAGGGCTTGATCGACGCGCTGAAGCTGCCGATCGACGAGCGCGGCAAGCGTCGCGCCGCCGCCCGCGCCGAATGGGTCGCCGCCGCGAACAAGCCGCTCGATACCCACGGCCTGCTCGCCGAGTGAGTCGGCCGCTGCGGCCATTGCGCCCGCCATCGCAGGGGGCCACCTAATGGCGAGGCCCCTTGATACTCATCGGCAAGGGCTGTGATGAGCAAAGACCGGTCCGGCCCTGCGCCGGCGCCGCACCACGATCCGGCCCCGACCGAAGCCCGCGAGCGGGCTCCGGTGCCGTCCACGCGCGCGCAGATCGATGCTTTTCTCGCTCGCGTGAACACGCTTGCGCCCGCGGCCACGGCCGGCGGACGCGGCCGGCTCGTTTTCGCGCTCGATGCGACGATGAGCCGGCAACCGACTTGGGACCAGGCCTGCGTGCTGCAGGCCGACATGTTCCGGGAAGCCGCGGCCGTCGGCGGCCTCGACATTCAGCTTGCCTATTATCGCGGTTTGGCGGAATGCCGCGCCTCGCCCTGGGTCGCCGAGCCGCGGCGGCTCGGCGCGCTGATGTCGCGCATCTCCTGCCACGGCGGTCATACCCAGATCGCAAAAATCCTTGCCCACGCGCGACGCGAAAACGATAAGGCCAGGATCGGCGCCCTCGTTTTCGTCGGCGATGCCATGGAAGAGTCGCTTGATGATCTATGCGCGGGCGCCGGCGAGCTTGGCCTGCGCAATGTTCCGGCTTTCATGTTCCAGGAGGGGTATGATCCGGTCTGCGAGCAGGCCTTCCGCGAAATCGCCCGCCTCACGCGCGGAGCCTATTGCCGCTTCGGGCCCGGCGCCGCGCATGAACTGGGAGAACTCTTGCGCGCGGCGGCGGCGTATGCGGCCGGCGGCCTGAAAGCCCTTGCCGATCTCCAAGCCAGGCGTGGCAGCGCTGCGATCAGGCTGATCGAGCAGCTTAAATAGCCATGCCTTTCCTTCTCGGCGTCGTCGCTCTCATCCTGCTGTTGTGGGCGGTCAACGCCTTCGCCAAGGCCGACCCCAGGCAAGCCGCGCGCCTGTTGCAGTTGCTGGGCGGCGGCGGCGCGCTGATCTTTTCGGCGTTTCTTTTCGTTCGCGGCGCGATCGGGCTCGCCATCCCGGTCGGTGTCGTCGGCCTCGGACTGCTCGGTTGGATTTCGCTGTGGCCGGCGACCCTTGCAGGGCGTACCCGCAAGAGTCCGGGTCAAGTGTCCCGCGTCCGCTCGGCGTTCTTGGAGATGGAGCTTGATCACGACAGCGGCGCGATGCGCGGCCGCATCATCGCCGGAAGATATCAGGACGCGTCGCTCGATGCGCTCGATCTGCCGACGCTGATCGGTCTCCTGGCCGAGATCGACGGCGATAGCCGCCAATTACTGATGGCTTATCTTGACCGCAGGGAGCCCGTTTGGCGTGAACACGCGGAGCGCGATACGGCATCGGGGAACCGGGGCGGCGCGACGCCCAGCGGCAAAATGACGGAAGAGGAGGCTTATCAGATCCTTGGCCTTCAGCCCGGGGCGAGCGCGCAAGACATCGCTCGCGCTCATCGTTCCCTCATGAAGAAACTGCATCCCGACCAAGGGGGGTCGACGTATCTCGCGGCCCGCATCAATCAGGCCAAGGACGTTCTTCTTCGCCGCCATCGCTGAGATTCCTCACCAGAATCCTCGCGTGGCTCCCGTCCGTGATTGGCGTCTCGTCGCGCGCCCCGTTTGATCGGGGACTTCAGTTTTTCAGCGCCATGCACTCGAAGTCGCTGCGTTTAAGCTCTCGGCAGGCGGCTTCGGCGGTGGCCTTGTCGAAGCCGGCGAAGCGCGCCCGGTAGAGCGCCTTGTCGCCCTTCTGGACCCGCTCGGTAAACGGGTCCGCCGCGGCAAGCGCGGCGTGTGCCTTGATCTGCGCGGCGCTCAAATGCTGCCTGGCTTCATCTTCTTCGTCGAACGCGCCGATTTGGATCAGCCATCCGCCACGGGCGTGCGCGGGCGGAGTGGCCGGGATCTTGGCGACCTCCGCCGCGCTAGGCTCGGCCCTTGGCATTTCAACCGCGGTCGGAGTTGCTATCGTCCCGGGTTCGGCCGCCGCAACCAGGATCGTGTGCGGCGCGTCGACCGTTTGCGTTGCCGGCTGCGCGCGAACGGCGGGCGGAGCAGTTGGCGGCGCCGAACCGGCGGCCGCGGGCGCCAGCGCCGGCATGGGCGCGAGTGGGGCCGTCTGCACCGGCGCGGTGCGGTAGGAGATGGTCTTCACCAGGAGCGGGTGGATCGGATCGCTGGAACCGATTGCCACCCGCGCATTCACGCTCGCTGTCGGCATCGGGTCGGCGTGCGCCGAGAGTGGGGTCTTGGCAAACGCGACCGATTGCGGTTCTCCATGCGGTTCGGACCTTCCGGCGAGCATCGGCGCGGTGCGCCCCAGCGCCGCCTCCCTGATATGGCCGTTGATCAGCTCGCGCATGCTCGCGTCGCGCGCGCTGGCCGAACGGCCGCCGAGCACCACGGCCACGAGGTAGCGACCATCCCGGTGTACCGAGGTGACGAGGTTGAACCCGGAGGCGCGGGTGTATCCGGTTTTGATGCCGTCGACGCCATCGACCACGCCCAGCAGGTGGTTGTGATTGCGCATCGCCTCGCCGTGATAGACGAATGTCGGCGTAGAGAAATACTTGTAGTAACGCGGAAAACGATCCTCGATTGCGCGACCAAGCAGCGCCAGATCGCGCGCCGTGGTGAGCTGGTCGTCGTCGGGCAGGCCCGAGGCGTTGACGAAGGTGGTGCGGCTCATGCCCAGCTCGTGGGCCTTCTGGGTCATGAGCTTGGCGAACTCATCCTCATTGCCGGCGAGATTTTCGGCGATTGCCACGGCGACGTCGTTCGCCGACTTCGTGACCACCGCCCTGATGGCGTCCTCGACAGCTATGGTGTCGCCAGCATTGAGGTCCAGTTTCGAGGGTGCCTGCTCGGCCGCATGACCCGACACCTTGAGCGGCGTATCGAGCCTGATCTTGCCGGCGTCGAGCCGTTCGAACAGGAGGTAGAGGGTCATGATCTTGGTCAGCGAGGCCGGATGACGCAACGCGTCGGCGTTCGACGCATGCAACACCTCGCCGCTATTGCCGTCGATGACGATCGACGCAAAGGGCGGCGAATAGTCTTCGGTCTGATGGACGCGATGGTGAACGCGTACAGCCTGGCGCACATAATGCACGTGCGCGCGACGATAGTGCCGCGCGTCGGCTGCATCGCTGGTGAAGATGAGACCCGCCACGATGGCGGCAAGACCCAAGACGCAACAGCAAAGCCCACGCCGGGCTTCGAGACGCACCCACACCATTTACCCGCCCCGTCTCTGAACGCGCACAAGCTCCCTTGCGGAGCTCTCCCCTTCCTTGCTCCTTCGGGACGGTGCTTTTCCCCGCTGGTGGGCGCCTGGCTCGGTCCAGCCGCAGTCCGATGGGGGAGGCATTGCCCCGACCAAGAACCGATCGTCACCCCGACGACACGGTCAAGCACGCTAGGTGAACGCCGTTGCGAAAGCGTTAAGTACCCACGGCGCCCTATTATTGTGCCACTACGTCAACACCCATTGCGGCTTTTTGTGCAGTGCACTATAATTAATGATTGACGGCAGAGAAGGCCTTTTCAAGGCGACGCGCCGGACAAAGTTAACATCATTCACGGGCAGCGCAGAGCGCGGGGAAGGATCGTTATGACCACCGACGACATGCAGAAACTTGGCAAAGACAGCATCGATCTGGCGCTGACCTCCTTCGGTGCCTGGACGAAGAATGCGCAGGCCCTCGCGGCCGAGGTTGCCGACTATTCGCGGAAGTCGTTTTCGGACTCCGCCGCTGCTTGGGAAAAACTCATAGGCGCCAAGAGCCTGGAAAACGCCATGGAGGTGCAGAGCGAATATTTGAAATCCTCATATGAGGATTTCATTGCCCAGGCCGCCAAGCTCGGCGAGCTTTACGCCGATCTCGCCAAGGAGGCCTACAAGCCGTTCGAGGGCATTTTGGGAAAGACGTCGGCGTGATGTGACGCCGCCGTCGCGCGAAGCCCCGGCAACAGGGCGCTTCCCAGGCAATCGCATAAAGTCGGTATCGTGCCGCGAAGCCGCTGCTTGCCTGGGCAAGGCGGCGGCTCATGCCTTGGCGAGGGCGGACTCGACGGCGGTGACGATTCGGGCAAGGCTCTGCTCGATCCGCCCGACCCGGAACGCAATGAATTCGAGCGCATAAGCCGCGCGCTTGTCCGCCGAGGGCATGTTCTGGGCGTCGTAGTCCGGAACGAAGTCCAGCTCCAGCTCGCGCAGGACTTTTGCTCGGCGTACGGGGTCTCCCATGATCACCTCCTGTCGCCCCAACTCGATGGAGATCCGATCAATATCCGAGTCGGCGCGCCGGTTGCATGAAATTTGCAAGGCATTCCTCGGATCAAAAGTCTCGGTAGCGAAGTGGGATGGAGCCGATCAGGGCGGATGGCCAAGCCGTTTGGCTTTGCCGGTTGACGGTGTCAATCGGGGAGTCTCGGCGGCTTTGCCGTGATTCGCCCGCAATCGGGTCGCGATGGTTCGCTGTCGGTGCGCACGGATCGGGCCGGCTGCCGTGTGCCGGCAACGGCGCGCCGACGAAACAGGGAACGCGCAGGAAAGTTAATGGGTTCGGCGATCACCGCCACATCATCGATCTGGAACGCGGGCCGTTCCAAATCTATGTTATTGTGTTGGGGACGGCCGAGGGCGAAATCCTTCCGGTCGTCCCTGCGGATGATCAATCGCGGAACAGCGAGCCTCAACGATAGACCGAGCAATGCCGCCGAGTGGGAATGCTTCCGACCTTCCAGTCCGCCTCGCGGACGACGACCGCAAGCGCAAGAGCGACCAGAGCGGCCCCGGGACCGCGGTCATCACCAAGACGAGGCCGCAGACCAAGCGGCCGAACCTTTATCGTGTCCTGCTGCTCAACGACGACTACACGCCGATGGAATTCGTGGTCCACGTGCTCGAGCACTTCTTCAACAAGGACCACGAAACCGCCCACCGCATCATGATGCACGTGCATCAGCACGGAATCGGCGAATGCGGGGTCTACACCTACGAGGTGGCGGAAACCAAAGTGACGCAGGTTATGGACTTTGCCCGCAAACATCAGCATCCTTTGCAGTGCATAATGGAGAAGAAGTGATTCCGGGGAAAACGCCACTCGAAATGAAGAGACCCTGAATGCCTACGTTCTCGCGCAGCCTCGAACAGTCGCTCCACCGGGCCCTGGCGCTCGCCAATGAGCGGCATCACGAATACGCGACGCTCGAGCACCTGCTGCTTGCGCTGATCGAAGATCAGGACGCGGCGGCGGTGATGCGGGCGTGCAATGTCGACCTGGACAAGCTGCGCCGCAGCCTCATCGCCTATCTCGAATCGGAGCTCGACAATCTGGTCGTCGACGGGGCCGAGGATTCCAAGCCGACCGCCGGGTTCCAGCGCGTCATCCAGCGGGCGGTGATCCACGTCCAGTCGTCGGGGCGTGAGGAGGTGACCGGCGCCAATGTGCTGGTCGCCATCTTCGCCGAACGCGAGAGCCACGCCGCCTACTTCCTGCAGGAGCAGGACATGACGCGGTACGACGCGGTCAACTACATCAGCCACGGCATCGCCAAGCGGCCGGGCATGTCGGAGGCGCGGCCGGTGCGCGGCGCTGACGAGGATACCGACGCCAAGAACGGCGACGAACCGAAGAAAAAGGGCGACGCGCTCGACGCCTACTGCATCAACCTCAACAAGAAGGCGCGCGATGGCAAGATCGACCCGCTGATCGGCCGCGAGGCGGAAATCAGCCGCACCATCCAGGTGCTGTGCCGGCGGCAGAAGAACAATCCGCTCTTCGTCGGCGAGGCAGGCGTCGGCAAGACCGCGATCGCCGAAGGGCTGGCGCGCCGCATCGTCCATGGCGAAGTGCCCGACGTGCTGCGCGACGCGACCGTGTTCGCGCTCGATATGGGCACGCTGCTTGCCGGCACGCGCTATCGCGGCGATTTCGAGGAGCGGCTCAAGCAGGTGATCAAGGAACTCGAGGCCTATAGCGGCGCCATCCTGTTCATCGACGAAATCCACACGGTGATCGGCGCCGGCGCCACGTCCGGCGGCGCCATGGACGCCTCAAACCTGCTCAAGCCCGCTTTGGCGTCCGGGACGGTGCGCTGCATCGGCTCTACGACATACAAGGAGTACCGCCAGTATTTCGAGAAAGACCGGGCGCTGGTGCGCCGGTTCCAGAAGATCGACGTCAACGAGCCGACGGTCCCCGACGCCATCGAAATCCTCAAGGGGCTCAAGCCCTATTTCGAGGACTACCACAAGCTCAAATACACCAACGAGGCGATCAAGGCGGCGGTCGAGCTGTCGTCGCGCTACATCCACGACCGCAAGCTGCCCGACAAGGCGATCGACGTGATCGACGAATCGGGGGCCGCGCAGATGCTGCTGCCGGAAAGCCGGCGCAAGCGGACCATTGGCATCAAGGAGATAGAGACCACGATCGCCACCATGGCCCGCATTCCGCCGAAGGCGGTGTCGAAGGACGACGCCGAGGTGCTCCTGCATCTGGAGGCGACCCTCAAGCGCGTGGTCTACGGGCAGGACAAGGCGATCGAGGCGCTGGCGGCCTCGATCAAGCTCGCCCGCGCCGGACTGCGCGAGCCGGAAAAGCCGATCGGCTGCTACCTGTTCTCCGGCCCGACCGGAGTCGGCAAGACCGAGGTGGCGCGGCAGCTTGCCGCCACGCTCGGGGTCGAAATCATCCGCTTCGACATGTCGGAATACATGGAGCGCCACACCGTGTCGCGGCTCATCGGCGCGCCGCCCGGCTATGTCGGTTTCGACCAGGGCGGATTGCTGACCGACGGCGTCGACCAGCATCCGCATTGCGTGCTCCTGCTCGACGAGATCGAGAAGGCGCACCCGGATCTGTTCAACGTGCTCCTGCAGATCATGGATCACGGCAAGCTCACCGACCACAACGGCAAGCAGGTCGACTTCCGCAACGTCATCCTGATCATGACCACCAATGCCGGCGCCGCCGACATGGCCAGAGCCGCCTTCGGCTTCACACGGCAGAAGCGCGAGGGCGACGACATGGAGGCGATTACCCGCATGTTCGCGCCGGAATTCCGCAACCGGCTCGACGCCATCATCACCTTCGCGCATCTGTCGCCGGAGGTGATCGCCCAGGTGGTCGAGAAATTCGTGCTCCAGCTCGAGGCGCAGCTCGCCGACCGCGACGTGACCATCGAGCTGACCGACGAGGCGGCGAAATGGCTGATTGCCAACGGCTATGACGAGCTCATGGGCGCCCGGCCGATGGCGCGGGTAATCCAGGAGCACATCAAAAAGCCGCTGGCCGACGAGGTGCTGTTCGGCAAGCTCAAGTCGGGCGGCCACGTGCGCGTCATCGTCATCACCGACGAGCACGGGACGAGCAAGCTCGGATTCGACTATCCCGACGGCCCGGTGACGCCGCGGCCGGAGAAGCTGCCGGAGCCGCGCCGCGCCAAGAAGCGCCGCGCCACGCCGCGGCGCAAGCCGCCGGGCGGCGGCGGCGGTCGCGGCGATACGCCGCCACGCCGCGGTTCGGTGCCGAAGGTGCCGCTGGTCAAGGTCTGACGGCGCAAGTCGGGCTTCATTGCAAGCGGGCGAAGCAGTCCGATCGGCGCATCGCGGATCGCTTCGTCGCTTGGTTCCTCGCAACGACGCCCCAACCTGCCCAGATCACGGGTCCGGGCGTTGACACCGTGCACGGCGCGGGTTTCTTAGCCCGCCATGCGAGTAACTCGGTCATGATTGACAAGACTTATCAGCCGGCCGCGGTCGAGGGCCGCATCTATGCGGCGTGGGAGGCGGCCGGCGCCTTCCGCGCCGGACGGCCCGAGCGCGCCGAGGCGGCGCCTTACTGCATCGTCATTCCGCCGCCCAACGTCACCGGCTCGCTGCATATGGGCCATGCGCTCAACAACACGCTGCAGGACATCCTCTGCCGTTTCGAGCGCATGCGCGGCAAGGACGTGCTCTGGCAACCGGGCACTGATCACGCCGGCATCGCGACCCAGGCCGTGGTCGAGCGCCAGTTGATGGAGCGCCAAGAGCCCGGCAGCCGCGAGATGGGCCGCGAGGCGTTCATCAAGCGGGTCTGGCAATGGAAGGCGGAATCCGGCGGCGCCATCATCGGCCAACTCAAGCGGCTCGGCGCCTCCTGCGACTGGTCGCGCGAACGCTTCACCATGGACGAAGGGCTTTCGCGCGCGGTGATGAAGGTGTTCGTCGAGCTCTATCGCCAAGACCTCATCTACAAGGACAAGCGGCTGGTCAATTGGGACCCGGAGCTGAAGACCGCGATTTCCGATCTGGAAGTCGTGCAGGTGGAGACCAGGGGCCATCTCTGGCACATCAAATATCCGATCGAAGGCAGCGACGAATTCATCGTGGTGGCGACGACGCGGCCGGAAACCATGCTCGGCGATACGGCGGTTGCCGTGCACCCGCAGAACGGGCGGCTCAAGCATTTGATCGGCAAAACCGCGATCCTGCCGCTCGTCGGCCGGCGCATTCCGATCATCGCCGACGATTACGCCGATCCGGAAAAAGGCACCGGCGCGGTCAAGATCACGCCGGCGCACGACTTCAACGATTTCGAGGTCGGCCGCCGGCACGACCTGCCGCTCGTCAATGTGCTCGACGCGAAGGCACGGCTCGATCTGCGGGATAACGCCGCCTTCCTGCACGAAGTGCCGCCCTCGCCGGCGCTCGACGAGACGCTGGCGTTGCACGGATATGATCGCTTTGCCGCGCGCAAGAGAATCGTCGAACACCTCGAGGCGCGCGGCCTTCTCGACAAGATCGAGCCCACGACACACACGGTGCCGCATGGCGACCGCTCCGGCGCGGTGATCGAGCCCTATCTCACCGACCAATGGTATGTCGACGCCAAGAGGCTTGCTGAGGCGGCGATCGCGGCGGTGCGCGAGCGCGAGACCGTTTTCGTGCCCGCGCAATGGGAAGCGACGTTCTTCAACTGGATGGAGAACATCCAACCCTGGTGCATTTCTCGGCAAATTTGGTGGGGCCATCAGATTCCGGCTTGGTACGGTCCCGACGGAAAAGTCTTCGTCGCCGAGAACGAGGACGACGCGGTCGCCGACGCGCTCGCGCACTACACCGACATAGAGGAGATCACCGCAGAGGAGGGGCATGACATCGCCGCCGATCCGGATCGGCGTACACGCTTCGCCAACGAATACCTGCACCGCGACGAGGATGTGCTCGACACCTGGTTCTCCTCGGCGCTGTGGCCGTTCTCGACGCTGGGCTGGCCGGACCAGACGCCGGAGCTCAAGCGCTATTACCCGACCAGCGTTCTCGTCACCGGGTTCGACATCATCTTCTTCTGGGTCGCGCGCATGATGATGATGGGCCTGCACTTCATGCGCGAGGTCCCATTCCGCGACGTCTACATCCATGCGCTGGTCCGCGACGAGCGCGGGCAGAAGATGTCGAAGTCGAAAGGCAACGTCATCGATCCGCTGGAAGTGATTGACGAATACGGCGCCGACGCCTTGCGCTTCACGCTCGCGGCCATGGCGGCGCAGGGGCGCGACATCAAGCTTTCGGCGCAGCGCGTCGAGGGTTACCGCAATTTCGCGACCAAGCTCTGGAACGCGGCGCGCTTTGCCGAGATCAACGAATGCGTCACGGTGACGGATTTCGATCCAAATTCCGTGAGGGTGCTGATCAATCAATGGATTATCACACAGCTTGCGGATACGATTGGAAACGTCGAAAAGGCACTAGGCGATTATCGATTTAATGACGCCGCGAACGGGGTTTATCAGTTTGTTTGGAATCTCTACTGCGATTGGTATTTGGAACTAACAAAACCAATTCTCCTTGGCCTTAACGCTCAAGCAAAAAAGGAAACTCAGGCGACTATCGCCTGTGTTCGCGACGAGATTTTGAAACTTCTACACCCGTTCATGCCATTCATTACTGAGGAGCTCTGGCGGACAACGGCAAATAATCGTCGAGAGCCGATGCTAGCTCTTGCAACCTGGCCGATTCAGCAGCCCTATTTTATGGACGCATACGAAGAGGTGGGCTGGCTCATTGATCTCGTCTCGGCCATTCGTTCGGTGCGCACGGAAATGAACGTTCCAGTCGCGTCTCTAATTCAGATTGAGTTTGTAAATCCGTCAGATAAAACGCGTAAAAGAGCGGAGCTTTGGGATCCGATATTGAATAGACTCGCAAGGGTTTCGGGAAGCGTTTTTACCGAAAAAGTGCGGCCGGGCTCAATCCAAATTGTTGTGGGCGACGAAATTATTGCATTGCCGCTTCAGGGCGTGATCGACCTCGCCGCCGAGCGTGCCCGGCTCGCCAAGGAGATGGCGAAGTGCGACGCCGACATCGCCCGCGTCGAGCAAAAGCTCGGCAATGCCGATTTTCTCAAGCGCGCGCCAGAAGAAGTGGTCGAAGGCGAGCGGGAGAAACGCGAGGAAGCGCAAGCGCGCAAGGCCAAGCTCGCCGAGGCGCTGGAGCGACTCAAAGGCGCGGCGTGACCAGCCCATTCCCGCGTTCGTCAGGATAATTCGTGGCGACATCCCGATCTCTCCCGGTCTCGTTGGCTCTTTTATGGCTCGTCGGCAATGCGCTGCGACTGCCGATTCTCGCCGTTCCGCCGGTGATTCCGGCGCTGCGCAGCCAATTTGCTCTCTCCGGCACCGAGATCGGCATTCTCACCGGCCTGCCGATCATTCTGTTTGCGGCGGCGGCATTGGTCGGCTCGCGGCTGGTCGCTCGGCTCGGCGTCGTGGCGGCAGTCATCACCGGCTTGCTGCTGACGGCCGCGGGGTGCGCCGCTCGCGGCGCCGCATTCGATGTCATGACCCTTTTCGCCGCCACGGTGGTCATGGGCGCGGGCGTGGCGGTGATCCAGCCGGCGATGCCGGCACTCGTGGGGCGGTGGACGCCCCGTCATATCGTCCTTGGCACCGGCATCTATACGAATGGATTGCTGGCCGGCGAAATCTGGCCGGTCGCGCTATTCCCCTTTTTGTTCCCGCTGCTCGGCAACAGCTGGCGCGCGATATTCTTCTTTTGGGCGATCCCGATCGTCGCCATCGCATTGCTCGTGATGGCGACGGCGCAGCGCGAGCCCGGCGCCAATGCCGTCGCCGCAACGCGGTGGTGGCCGGACTGGCCCGCTCGCGACCTCTGGCGACTCGGCTTGATCTGCGGCGCCTCCAATGCGCTCTACTTTGCCAGCAATGCCTTCCTGCCCGGCTATCTGAACGAGGCGAACCGCTCCGATCTCATCAGTCCGGCGCTCACGGCGCTCAATGTCGGCCAGATTCCCGCGTCGCTGCTGCTCATCGGCTTCGCGCGGCACCTCGAGCGCAAGACTTGGCCGTTCATCCTCGGGGGTGCGCTTGGCCTTGCCGGGCTCGCCGGAATCGCCGCGACCGCGAGCGCGGTGACAGTGGCGAGCGCGGCCCTCCTCGGCTTTGCCGCCGGTGGTGTCTTCGCGCTTGTCTTGACCCTGCCGCCGCTTTTGAGCACGCCGCAGGAGGTCGCGCGCGTCTCGGCCGCAATGTTCACCATCAGCTATACCAGCGGCATGGTGGTCTCTGTCATAAGTGGCGCCGCCTGGGACTTCACCGGAGCGGCTCGTTTCGCGTTCCTGCCGATCGCGCTCGCGACGCTGCCGCTTATCCTCCTCGCGCCGGCCATCAAATTCGACCGCAAGCCGAGCGTCGGCGTTCCGTCGGAGTGATGGTGCCTGGCTTCGTTATCGGCGACTTGGTCTGCCCGGAGCTCGCAGCGACGCGGACGTAAACGGCTTGCTGAGGAAGCGCGAGCCTTTCAGGCCATAGCGCCAAGGTTTGTCGGCCGCTTTGGTGATGCCGATCCGCGGTCCAGCCACGAGTTCTGCCGGCTTGCCGGTGCGCGCAAATAGCGCGAAGGGCGGGTAATCGAGCGCAAGGCCGTTCAGCGCGCTGGTGACACCGAGCGCTTGGCAAAGGCGGCCGGGACCGGAGCAAAGGAGCCGTTCGTCGGCCGTACCGCGCCGGCGACGCATCGCGCCAAGGCCCGCGGTCGGCTCCAGCGCGCGGATCAGCACGGCGCTCGCCGAGCCCTTCGGCTCGCAGACGAAATTCAGGCACCAGTGAATGCCGTAGGAGCGATAAACATAGGCGAAGCCGGGCGGCCCGAACATCACCGCGTTACGCTCCGTCGGACCGCGAAAGCTGTGGGCTGCCGGATCGGTGTGGTGATAGGCCTCGACCTCGACCACGCGACCGCCGACGCCGTTGACCAGCAACGTCGCCCCGATCAGGTCGGGCGCGATTTCGTGCACGCTGCGGCTGAAAAAGGCCTTGCCAATTCTTTTCGGCATGCGCGCATCGTCGCAGGCCCAGGGGGTCCAAGGTAAATCGCGCGTTAATATGAGCGAAATCGAGGACCCGAATCTGTGGCTCTTGAGCAACAGGATCGAAACTTTTGATTGTTCTGCACTGCAGCAACGCGAAGCGCCGCTTTTTAGCCATAGGATTTTTTGACATCGATGGCGGCAGGTGTCGACAAGCTATTGCGACACTTCCGGTTTTTTGGGGCGATCTTCGCCTCGAATTGGACGGGGGGCGAAAGGGCCAGTTGGCCAGCAGAGTTCGATGGACGCCAAGACCAATTTGAAATCCAGGCTACCGAGCCGCTACGCCACGGAAGGGCCCGAGCGGGCGCCGCACCGCGCGTTCTATTATGCGATGGGACTGACGCGGGAGCAGATTCACCAGCCATTCGTCGGCGTTGCCACCTGCTGGAACGAGGCCGCGCCCTGCAATATCGCGCTGATGCGCCAGGCCCAGGCGGTCAAGCTCGGTGTCGCCGCGGTGGGAGCGACGCCACGCGAGTTCTGCACCATCACGGTGACCGACGGCATTGCCATGGGCCATGCCGGAATGAAGTCGTCCCTGCCGTCGCGCGAAGTGATCGCCGATTCGGTCGAATTGACGGTGCGCGGCCACGCCTATGACGCGGTGATCGGGGTCGCCGGCTGCGACAAGTCGCAACCGGGCATGATGATGGCCATGTGCCGGCTCAACGTGCCGTCGATCTTCATCTATGGCGGCTCGATCCTGCCCGGCACCTTCAGGGGCCGGCCGGTCACCATTCAGGACGTCTACGAGGCCGTCGGCCAGCACTCGATCGGCGCCATGTCCGATGCCGATCTCGACACGCTCGAGCAGAGCGCCTGTCCTTCGGCCGGCGCCTGCGGCGCGCAATTCACCGCCAACACCATGGCCACGGTTTCCGAGGCCATCGGCCTTGCGCTTCCCTATTCGGCCGGCGCGCCGGCGCCTTACGAGATTCGCGACAAGTTCTGCATGCTGGCGGGCGAGATGATCATGGAACTGATCGTCAAGGGCGTCCGTCCACGCGATATCGTCACCCGCAAGGCGCTGGAGAATGCCGCAGCGGTCGTCGCTGCGACCGGCGGCTCGACCAACGCCGCCCTGCACCTGCCGGCCATCGCCAATGAATGCGGCATCAAGTTCGATCTCTTCGACGTCGCCGAGGTCCTCAAAAGGACGCCTTATATCGCGGATTTGAAGCCGTCCGGCCGCTATGTTGCCAAAGACCTGTTCGAAGCTGGCGGCGTTCCGCTGCTGATGAGGACGCTGCTCGACCATGGCTTTCTGCATGGCGAGTGTCTGACCGTCACCGGCCGCACCATTGCCCAGAACCTGCGGTCGGTGAAGTGGAACGGAGACCAGGACGTCGTCCACCCGGCCGGCAAGCCGATCCTGCCGACCGGCGGCGTCATTGGTCTTAAAGGGAACCTCGCGCCCGACGGCGCGATCGTTAAGGTTGCCGGGATGGAGCGCTTGCATTTCTCCGGACCGGCGCGCTGCTTCGATGGCGAGGAAGCCTGCTTCGAGGCGGTGAAGAACAAGAAATACAGGGAAGGCGACGTGCTGGTCATCCGTTACGAGGGCCCCAAGGGCGGGCCCGGCATGCGCGAGATGCTGGCAACCACCGCCGCGCTCTACGGACAGGGCATGGGCGGCAAAGTTGCACTGATCACGGACGGGCGCTTCTCCGGCGCCACGCGCGGCTTCTGCGTCGGCCATGTCGGGCCGGAAGCCGCGGCGGGCGGACCCATCGGGCTCCTGCGCGACGGCGACATCATCGAGCTCGATGCCGAGAAGGGCACGCTCGATGTCAAGCTGACCAAGAGCGAGCTTGAGAAGCGCGCGCGCGAATGGAAGCCGCGGGGAGACGAATTCACCTCCGGCTATTTGTGGAAATACGCCCAGGAGGTCGGGCCGGCGCGTTACGGCGCCGTCACCCATCCAGGCGGTGCGGTCGAGAAGGCGTGTTATGCGGACATCTAGTGCAACACCCAGTGTCGCCGCCAGCGGCCTGCTTTTCGCGGTGATCGGCGGATTTGGCATCCTGGGGATCGGATCCGGAGCCGGCCTGACCATCGGGCCCGGGGCGGCTTTCGCCTTCGACGGCTCGACATCGAGCACCGCTTCGCTCGCGCCGAGCGACGGCTTGCGCAGCCCGGGCCGCACGCCGGAAGGGGGAGAAAAGGCGAAGGCGCTGAACGCGCTCCAATATGCGGCCGATCAGGGTCACCTCGCGGCACAATGGAAGGTCGGCCGCATGTATGCCGATGGCGATGGCGTCCCTCAGGACGACATGCGCGCCTTCAATTATTTCAGCCAGATCGCCAATACCTATCCGGACGAGAGTCCCGGCAGTCCGCAGGCGCGATTTGTCGCCAACGCCTTTGTCGCCTTGGGCCGCTATTATCTCACCGGAATTCCCAATTCGACGATCAAGCCGGATGCGGCGCGCGCGCGTGAGATGTTCGCCTATGCCGCGTCCTATTTCGGTGACGCCGACGCGCAATATCAGCTCGGCCGCCTCTATCTCGACGGCACACCGAGCGATCCGCATCAGGCAGCGCGGTGGTTCCAGCTGGCCGCGACCAAGGGCGATTGCCGTGCCGAGGCGGTGCTGGGCGACCTCTTGTTTCAGGGCAAACACGTACCGCGGCAGGCCGCGCGTGGCCTGATGTGGCTCACGCTCAGCAAGGACTGCGTCGGCGTCGAAGAGGCGTGGGCCAAGCCGCTTTACGACAACGCCTTCCGCCGTGCCAGCGAGGACGAGCGCGCCATGGCGCTCGTCTACCTCGAAGACTACCTCAAAGGGCGAAGAGAATAGTCGGCGCGGAAATCCTAAGACGCGAGCGTCTCTCAATGCTCCGCGGCTGATTTGGCCGCCTCGATCGCCAAATCGAGCCAGACCGGGACGTGGTCGGACGGCTTCTCCCAGCTGCGCACGTGGCGGTCGATGCCGACGTCGGTGAGCCGATCCGCGGCGGCGGGCGACAGCAGCACGTGATCGATGCGGATGCCGTTGTTCTTCTGCCAAGCGCCTGCCTGATAATCCCAGAACGTATAGAGGCCGGACTCGTCGCTCGTTGCACGCACGGCGTCGGTGAGGCCGAGATTGATAAGCGCGCGGAATTCCGCACGCGTGCGCGGCAGAAACAGCGCGTCGCCGACCCACGCCTGGGGATTGCGCGCGTCGATGGCACTGGGAATGACATTGAAATCGCCGCCGAGAACGAGCGGTTCCTCGAGCGCAAGACGGCCCCGGGCGTAGGCGAGAAGCCGCTTCATCCAGCCCATTTTGTATGAATATTTTTCCGTGTCGGGCGGGTTGCCGTTGGGCAAATAGATGCTGGCAATGCGCAGCGCGCCCTTCGCCGTCGAGACGACCGCTTCGATGAAACGGGCGTGATCGTCGGTGTGGTCGCCGGGCAGGCCGTTGCTCACCTCGTCGAAAGGAAACTTCGAAAGCAGCGCGACGCCGTTGAAGGTTTTTTGTCCGTGCACGGCGACGTTATAACCGGCCGCCTCGAACGGCTCGCGCGGGAAGGCGTCATCGACGCATTTCGTCTCCTGCAGACAAACGATGTCCGGCTTGCGCTCGGCAAGCCAGGCGAGCGCCGAATCAAGTCGCTGCTTGATCGAATTGACGTTCCAGGTGGCGATGCGCACGGGCCAAGGCCTTATTTCACCGAAAGCATCATCTCATCGGGGAACCGCGGCCCACTTTCCGAGAGCATGCTTTTACAGCGCGAAGCTGGTGCCGCAGCCGCAGGAAGCGGTGGCCTTCGGATTGTTGACCTTGAAGGCCGACCCAATCAGATCATCGACGAAGTCGATCTCGGCGCCGGCCATACAGTTCAGCGAGATGGGGTCGATCAGGACGGTGGCGCCGTTTCGCTCGATCACGATGTCGTCGTCGGCCCTGCTGCGTTCGGTGTCGAATTTGTATTGAAAGCCTGAGCAGCCGCCGCCCTCGACGCTTACGCGCAGCATGGTGCCCGCCGGTTCCCGGCGGAGAATCTCACCGATTCTCTGCGCCGCCCGCTCGGTCACGGTGATATTGGCGGCCATCGTTATCTCCAGGCGAGCATCGCACCGATTGCAACGACATTCCCACGATAGTTAAGTGCCGCGTAGGCCAAGGTCAATTGCAAGGGTCAGCAGACCGATGGCGATTGATGCCGCAACGCCGCGCGCCCCCTATGCCTGCGACCCGGGACACAGCCGGGGGCGGCTCCATTCGGAGCCGGTCAGCAAAAGCCGCAGTGCATTCCGCCGCGACTGCGACCGCATCATCCACTCCACGGCCTTTCGCCGCCTCAAGCACAAGACCCAGGTGTTCGTGTTCGACGAGGGCGACCATTACCGCACCCGGCTCACCCACACGCTCGAAGTCGCGCAAATCGCGCGTGCTCTCGCCCGCGCGCTGAGGCTGGACGAGGATCTCGCCGAGGCCCTGGCTCTCGCTCATGATCTCGGTCATCCGCCGTTCGGACATGCCGGCGAGCGCGCACTTGACGCGTGCCTCGCCGCCTTCGGCGGCTTCGATCACAATGCGCAGACCTTGCGGGTGGTGACCGCGCTCGAGCGCCGCTACCCGGCCTTCGACGGACTCAATCTGACCTGGGAAACGCTCGAAGGCCTGGTCAAGCACAACGGCCCGCTCACCGACCGGGACGGCAAACCGCTCGGCCGCTATCGTGCGCATGGCGTTCCCGAGACGATCCTCGACTATGTGCGGCTGCAGGACCTGCAATTGTGGAGCTTCCCGAGCGTGGAAGCCCAGGTCGCTGCCTTCGCCGACGACATCGCCTATGATGCCCACGACATCGACGACGGCCTGCGCGCCGATCTGTTCCGGCTTTATGAAATCGCCGCCGTCGCGCTGCCTGGCAAAATCATCGGCGATATCCGCACCGCCTATCCCAGGCTCGATTCGCCCCGCCTGGTGCACGAGTTCATCCGTCGGCTGATCGGCTTGCTGATCGAGGATGTCGTTGCGGAGACCGGCCGCCGGCTGGCCGCGCTGCAGCCGCGCTCGGCCGACGACGTGCGGCAGGCGCTGTCGAGCGTCGCCGGCTTCTCGCCCCCGATTGCCGAGGCCGACGGCGCCATCAAGGACTTTCTGAGGATGCGGATGTATCGTCACGCCCGGGTCAAGCGCGTCATGGACGAAGCGGCGGGCGTGATCCGCGATCTCTTTGCCCGCTACAGCGCATGTCCCAACGACCTGCCGGCGGAATGGCGCGAAGGGCTCGCGGGCGTCGGCGATGCGGCGCGCGCGCGCCGCATCGCCGATTTCATCGCCGGCATGACCGACCGCTATGCGCTCGCCGAGCACGCGCGGCTTTTTGACTCGACCCCGGAATTGCGTTAGGCGCGCGCTCCGACGTGGCGCCACATTGCCGAACTCTTATGGTCGCGCAGAATATTTTCGCCGAAATGCTCGGCCGCATTCGCAGCGCGAATGATGCGCTGATTGCCGGCGGCGCCTTGCCGGCCGGCATCGATCAATCGCGCGTTACGGTCGAGCCGCCGCGCGATCCGACCCATGGCGACATGGCGACCAATGCGGCCATGGTGCTCGCCAAGGACGCCGGCAGGAAGCCGCGCGATCTTGCCGAAGCGATCGCGCAGAAGCTTCGCGCCGACGATCTGGTCGGCAAGGTCGAGGTCGCCGGACCGGGCTTCATTAATCTCACGCTCAAGCCGGCGGCCTGGACCGCGGCGCTGCGCCATGCGGTGCAGCTCGGTCGGCGCTACGGCGGAAGCGACGTCGGCCGCGGCACGCCGGTGAATGTCGAATATGTCTCGGCCAATCCGACTGGGCCGATGCATGTCGGTCATGGCCGCGGCGCCGTTTTCGGCGACGCACTGGCGAACCTCCTCGCCTTTACCGGCTTCAAGGTCACGCGCGAATATTACGTCAACGACGCCGGTGCTCAGGTCGATGCTCTCGCGCGCTCTGCCTATCTGCGTTACCGCGAAGCGCTGGGCGAGGAGATCGGCACCATTCCCGAAGGCCTCTATCCGGGCGACTATCTCAAACCCGTGGGTTCCCTCATTGCCAAGACATTTGCGGAAACCCTGAAGAATAGTCCGGAAGTCGAGAGGCTGTCCGTCGTTCGCGCGATCGCACTCGAAGAAATGATGGTCTCGATTCGCGAGGACCTTGCCGCCGTGGGCGTGAGCCAGGATCGCTTCTTTTACGAACGCACGCTGATTTTTCAGGAAGAGCTCGGCGCAAACTCGATTGATTTGGTCGGCCGAACGATTGACTGGCTGCGCGAGCGCGGCCTGGTTTATGAAGGCCGCTTGCCGGCGCCGAAAGGCGCGCCGATCGAAGACTGGGAGGATCGCGAGCAAACCCTCTTCCGCTCGACCGAATTCGGCGACGACATCGATCGTCCGCTGATGAAGTCCGATGGCTCCTACACCTACTTTGCCTCCGATATTGCCTATCACAGGACAAAGCTCGACCGTGGTTTCCGCATCCTGATCGATGTCTGGGGCGCCGATCACGGCGGCTACATCAAGCGCATGAAGGCGGCCGTCGCCGCGCTGAGCGAGGGCAAGGCTGAGCTTGACGTCAAGCTCATCCAGCTGGTGAAGCTTCTGCGGGCGGGCGAGCCCGTCAAAATGTCCAAGCGGGCAGGGGAGTTCGTGACCCTTCGCGAAGTTGTGGATGAGGTCGGCAAAGACGCCGTCCGCTTCATGATGCTGTTTCGCAAAAACGACGCGGTGCTCGAGTTCGACGTCGCCAAGGTGATCGAGCAGTCGCGCGACAACCCGGTCTTCTACGTCCAGTATGGCCACGCCCGCGGCCAGTCGGTCTTTCGCAACGCGCGCGCGGCCTTCCCCGACCTTCCGGACGACATGACCGCCTTGGTTGATATTGCCGACCTTGAGCGCCTAACCGACCCCGCCGAGCTCGCCCTCATGCGGCGGATCGCGCTCTATCCGCGGGTCGTGGAGGCCGCCTCGCTGACCCACGAGCCGCATCGAATCGCCTTCTATCTGTTCGACTTGGCCAGCGAATTCCATGCTCTTTGGACGCTGGGGAATAGCTCGCCACATTTACGCTTCATTATCCAGAATGATCGACAAACGACCGTGGCCCGCCTTGTACTAGTACAAGGCGTCGTAACCGTGCTTGCCTCGGGGCTTGCGTTGCTTGGCGTCGAGGCGCCGAACGAGATGCGATAAGTCACGTCCTGCCGCCGGCGAAGCGGCATTTGAAGGTCCAAGGAAATAGGCGATCGGTACGGTTTCCACGCCCGGTCGAGGCGCGTTCGATGGTTGACGACAATTTCCGCCCTTATCGCAGCCGGCCCCCTCTCGAAAGGGAGGAGGAAGCCGATCCGGCTGCGCGCGGCGGAACAGCCGACCCGCTTGCGGAGCTGGCGCGGCTAATCGGCCAGCGCGACCCCTATGCCGAGCCCGGCCGCCATGAAGGTCCTGCGGAGTCGGCTGACGACACGGCGGCTTCCGGCCTCGATTGGGCGGCCGATGACACCTATGCCGAGGAGCACGACGATGCGGACGATCGCTCCGCGGCACCTCCGGCTGGCGAATCCTATTCGTCCTATGCGCCGCAAGACCGCGGCTATGACCAGCAGCACGATTACGAGCAAGACCGCAACTACCGGCCTGAACCTCAGGCGAGCGATCCGCCGGCCAGCAATCGATTTCTTTCCGGGCCTGCGGCCAAATTCGGCGGCCTCCGCGAGGATGTCGGCCATCGTCCGACAACCGACGAGTCTCATTTTGGCGAAGCGCGGGAGGCGGTTTTGCCCGGCCGTCAATCACCGTCTTTCGCATCGCCAGCATCCGACCAACCCTATGCGGCTGATGACCGGGCCAACGTGGGTAGTGAAGCTTACGACGAGCACTACGAGGAAATTCCGCGCCGGCGTAGCGGTCTCGTCGTCGTCATGGCTGTGCTAGCCTTGGCCGTGGTCGGGACCGCGGGCGCATTCGCCTATCGCGCCATGTTCGGCAGTTCAGTGCTGCCGACCCTTCCGCCCATCATCAAAGCGACCGACGGGCCTAACAAGATCATGCCGAGCTACAGCGATGCGCGGGCGAGCAATACGGGGCAAGCCGGCGCGGCAAGCGCGGGCTCGACCGAAAAGCTGGTTTCACGCGAAGAGCAACCGGTCGAGATACAGGAACCGGCGAAGACGGCCCCTCGGGTCATTTCGACTATTCCGATTTCCCCGGGCACTGGTTCGCCTCCGCCAGGGGTGGCCGCGCCTGCACCGGCAGCTTCGGCGCCTGCCGCTTCTGTTTCTTCCTGGCCGCCGGTCGTCGCGCCGCCGCCGGCGGCGGCACCCGCGCCCGCGCCACCGGCTGCCCCCGCTCCGGCATCCGTGCCGTCTGAGCCAAAAAAAATCCACACCGTCATCATCCGGGCCGATCAACCGGCCGCGCCGGCCGCGTCCGATGCCGCGGCTGCGGCGCCGATACCGGCTACTCGGAGCGCCGCCCGCCCCAGGACGCCGCCGAAGCCGAGCATCACCACGGCAGCCTCCGCTGGTGGCCAGCCTCTTTCGCTGGTCCCTGGGCCGCAGGGAGAACCGGCGGCTCCGGCACCGACCCCCACGCGTATGGCGGCAGCTCGCACATCAGTGGCCAGCGCCGCGCCCGCGGCGGAAGCTTCCGCCGGCGGCGGCTATGCGGTGCAAGTTACCTCCCAGCGCAGCGAGGCCGACGCCCAGGCGTCGTTCCGGGCCCTGCGGGCCAAATTTCCCGATCAACTCGGCGGCCGAGAGCCGATCGTTCGCCGCGCCGATCTCGGCGCCAAGGGCGTCTACTACCGCGCCCTTGTCGGGCCCTTTGCCTCGATGGAAGAAGCGGCCGGAATGTGCAGCAGCCTGAAGGCCGCCGGCGGCAATTGTATCGTACAGCGAAATTGACGGGTTGAGCTTGACCCCTGCGCGGCACGCGAGCTAAGCGGCCGGGATGCGCGCCTTCATCATCGGCGTTGCCGAAACTGCGCTGACGGACAGGGAACGCGCGTTCCTGCGCGAGGCGCAACCGTGGGGTTTGATCCTCTTTAAGCGCAATGTCGCGGGCCCCGAGGCGTTGCGCAAACTGATCGATGACGTGCGAAGCGCACTGGGGCGCGAGGCTCCTGTGCTGATCGACCAGGAGGGCGGCCGCGTCCAGCGCCTCGGCCCGCCACATTGGCCGATCTATCCGCCGGGCGCCGCCTACGGGGTGCTTTACGACCGCGACCGCGAAATCGGCCTTGCAGCGGCGCGGCTCGGCGCCCGGCTGATTGCGGCCGATCTGACGACGCTTGGCATCGATGTCGACTGCATGCCGGTCGCCGATGTTCCGGTTGCCGGTGCGGATTCCGTGATCGGCGACCGTGCCTACGGTCGGGCTCCCGAAAAGGTGGCTGCGATAGCCGACGCGATTGCGCAAGGATTGGCCGAAGGCGGCGTATTGCCGGTTGTCAAGCACATCCCCGGCCACGGCCGCGCCACCGCCGACAGTCACAACGTTCTGCCGGTGGTCAATGCCGACCGGGCAACGCTCGAGACGACGGATTTCGCCGCTTTTCGCCGGCTCGCCGCATTGCCGCTGGCCATGACGGCGCATGTGGTGTTTACCGCCATCGACCCCGTCGCGCCGGCGACAGTTTCGACGACTATAGTGCGCGACGTGATTCGTGGTTCGATCGGCTTCAACGGCCTCTTGATGAGCGACGACATTTCCATGGGCGCGCTCTCGGGCTCCATCGACGAGCGTGCCCGCGCGGCGATCGCCGCCGGATGCGATTTGGTGCTTCACTGCAATGGCGACATGTCGGAAATGCTCGCAGTCGCCGCCGAAGCGCCGCTGCTCGCCGCAGAGGCCGCGCGGCGGGCCGCGGCTGCTCTGGCGATGAAGCGGCCGCCGGTTCCGATCGACATCGCCGCGCGCCGCGCCGAATTCCTCAGCCTGATGGTCGGCGCGTGGCAACCGGCGCAGGGGCTCGCATGATCGCCGACGATTTTCAATTCGTGACCGAGTTGGCGGAGCGAAGCTCCGAGGAGCCGGCATTGGTGATCGATGTCGAGGGCTTCGAGGGACCCCTCGACCTCTTGCTGATGCTTGCCCGCCAGCAGAAGGTCGACCTCGCCAAAATCTCGATCCTGGCGCTTGCCGACCAGTACCTCGCCTTCATCGAGCAAGCGCGCAAGCTGCGGCTCGAAATCGCCGCGGATTATTTGGTGATGGCGGCATGGCTTGCTTATCTCAAATCCCGCCTGCTGCTGCCCGAGCCGCCCGAGGCTGACGGTCTAAGCGCCGAGGACATGGCGACGGCGCTGGCGCAGCGCCTGCGCCGTCTCGAAGCAATCCGCACCGTGGCCGAACTGTTGCTCAATCGGCCGCAGCTTGGGCGCGAGGTGTTCCAGCGCGGTCAGCCGGAGCCGATTGCCGAAATCAGGCGGCCGGAATGGTCGGCGACGCTCTACGATCTGCTTTCGGCCTATGCGGGGCAGCGGCAGAAGCAAGCGAGGGCCTACGTGCGGGTGCGCAAACGCACGGTCTGGTCGCTCGCCGAGGCGCGCGAAGCGCTGGAACGACTGGTCGGCCGGACCACGGACTGGAGCCCGCTCGATCAGTACCTCGTCGCCTATTTGGTCGAGCCTTCGCTCAGGGCGACGGTTCTCGCCTCGAGCTTTGCCGCGGCGCTCGAATTGGTGCGCGAGGGCGAAATGGAATTGCATCAGCACGCGGCGTTTGCTCCGCTCTACGTGCGCAAGCGGCCGGCCGCGGGCGAACCTGCGGTCGCGGTGAAACCGGGGAATGGATGAGGGGGGCCGAACCGATGGCGAACGTCGCGGAGATGCGTGTGATCGTTGGCGACAGAAAACAGCAGGAACGGGCCGAGGAATTGCGCATCCTCGAGGCGCTTTTGTTCGCCGCCGAGGAGCCGCTCGACGAGAAGGTCTTGGCAGCGCGCCTGCCGGCAGGCGTCGATGTGGGCGCACTGCTGCAGCGATTGCAGAAGGAGTATGCGCCGCGCGGGGTCAATCTGGTGCGTGTCGGCGGCAAATGGTCGCTGCGCACGGCGAGCGATCTCGCTTGGCTGCTCACCCGTGAATCCGTGGTCACGAGGAAACTCTCGCGCGCCGCCGTGGAGACGCTCGCCATCGTCGCCTATCACCAGCCGGTGACGCGCGCCGAGATCGAGGAGATCCGCGGGGTCACCACCTCGAAGGGAACGCTCGACGTGCTTCTGGAGACCGGCTGGATCCGTCTGCGCGGCCGGCGAAAGGCGCCCGGACGGCCGGTAACCTATGGAACGACCGAGGCGTTTTTGTCGCATTTTGGCCTCGATGCGCTCGGCGACCTCCCCGGCCTCGACGAGCTCAAGGGCGCCGGGCTCATTGAAAAGGGGCTGCCGGCCGGCTTTTCGGTGCCTGTGCCCTCGGACGATCCGGCGCTGCGCGAGGATGAAGAGCCGCTCGAGCCCGACGACCTCGACTTCGGCCTCGCGCCGCCCTCGGAGCGCGCCGAGCAGTAGGGGGCGGCATTCCCGGCCGATCGCCAGCCGTTTCGCGCTGTGTCATGCCGGTCGGTCGGGCGCGGTAACGACCCGGCTGTGCTTGTTTTTGCCCTCCTCGACGCCTAGTTTCTCACTAACATCGGTACCCTGCCGCGAGCGCGGCGGCGCTGCGCACGGAGGATTTCATGGGTTCGCTGAGCATCTGGCATTGGATGATCGTTCTTGCCGTCGGGCTTCTCCTGTTCGGCGGGCGCGGCAAGATTTCGGAGCTGATGGGCGATGTCGCCAAGGGCATCAAGGCCTTCAAGAAAGGCATGTCCGAGGAGGAGGCCGCCGACAAATCCGACGCGCCGCGAAAGTCCATCGACCATCAACCGGCCGGCGCGGCCAAACCGCGCGCCGAGAGCGAGAGCAAGGTCGGGGGCACGCTGTCCTGACGCCTCATGCGGCTGGTCCCGCCAGGCATTTTGCCTTGGCCGGCGGTTGACCTGGGACGGACGGTGATCCGGCCGGGGAGCTTTCATGTTGGACATTTCCTGGACCGAGTTCCTGCTCATCGGCATCGTCGCGCTGATCGTGATCGGGCCGAAGGAACTGCCGGCGGTCATGCGCACGATGGGGCAGTGGACGCGCAAGCTGCGCAGCATGGCCGCCGATTTCCAGACTCAATTCCAGGAGGCCATGCGCGAGGCGGAAATGGCCGACCTCAAGAAAGAGGTCGACGACATCGCGCACGACATCAAGCACTACGATCCGCTCAAGGACGCGCGCGCCGATGTCGAATCGATCGGCAAGGATATCGACAGCTCGGTGGCGCCGCAGCCGGCAAGCGAGCCTTCCGAGCCTGAAGCCGCGGCGGCGCCCGGCGACGCCGAAATCGTCGCCGCGGCTGCGGCTCCGGTCGCGCCGCCATCTGCCGAGACGGTCGCGCCAGCATCCGCCGAGACGGCCGCTCCGCCCGATAGCACGGGGCGCGCCGAATGACCCGCGAGGAGGAAGAGAAGGAGATCGAGGCCACCAAGGCGCCCTTGATGGATCATTTGATCGAGCTGCGCGCGCGCCTCATCAAGGCGCTTGTCGCCTTCGCCCTTGCCGCCGTCGTTTGTTTTTTCTTTGCCAAGCAGATCTTCAACATTTTGACTTGGCCCTATCTGTGGGTCGCCGGCGCCGATTCGCGGTTCGTCTATACCGGCCTGCTCGAATATTTCGTGGTGCAGCTCAAGCTCGCGCTGTTCGGCGCGGCGTTCATCTCGTTCCCCGTGGTCGCGGCGCAGATCTACATGTTCGTTGCGCCGGGGCTCTACCGGAACGAACGGCAGGCGTTCCTGCCTTATCTCGTCGCCACGCCGATCTTCTTCCTTCTGGGCTCGCTCATCGTCTATCTGGTGGTCTGGCCGATGCTCGCGCGTTTCTCGCTGAGCATGCAGCAGCTTGGCGGTCCCGGCCAGGCGGCGATCGAGCTGCTGCCGAAGGTCGAAGATTATCTCTCGCTGATGATGAAGCTCATTCTCGCCTTCGGCATCGCCTTCCAGCTGCCGGTGATCCTCACGCTCCTTGGCCGCGTCGGCATCATCACCTCCGACCAGCTCAAATCGAAGCGCCGCTATTTCATCGTCATCGCCTTTGTGATCGCGGCCGTGCTCACGCCGCCAGACGTGCTCAGCCAGATGTCGCTTGCCCTCCCGCTGGTCGCCCTCTACGAGGGCTCGGTCTGGTCGGTGCGGCTGGTCGAGCGGCGCGCCGCCCGCGCCGCTGCCGCCGCCGCCGCCGCGGCGCAGGCCAAGCCCGCGGAGTGATCTCCCTCCTTCGGCGTTACCGGCTCAAGCCCGCGCGTGGCCGGTTGGAGTGCTATAAGGCCATCCCGATTCTTTTGAGTCTTGAACATGCATGACATCCGCTTCATCCGCGAAAATCCGGAGGTTTTCGATCGCGCGTTGGCGCGGCGCGGACTTGAGCCGCAGGCGCAGCGGCTGATCGCGCTCGACGAACGGCGCCGCGAGGCCATTCAGAAGGTCGAGGCCGCGCAGGCGCGCCGCAACGCGGCGTCAAAGGAAATCGGCGAAGCGAAAAAGAACAAGGACGAGGGAAAGGCCAAGGGATTGCTGATTGAAGTCGCCGCCCTGAAAGAGTCAATTCCGACTTTGGAGGCAGCGGAAAAGAAAGCGACCGACAAGCTCAACGCGGCGCTTGCCGAAATTCCTAATCTGCCGCTCGACGACGTGCCCGACGGCAAGGACGCAAGCGACAATGTCGAGCGTCATCATTTCGGAGTGAAACGCAGTTACGCCTTCACGCCCAAGCAGCATTTCGATCTCGGCGAAGCGCTCGGGCAGATGGATTTCGAGACCGCGGCAAAGCTTTCCGGCGCGCGCTTCGTGGTTCTGAAAAGCGGCCTCGCGCGTATGGAGCGCGCGCTGGCGCAATTCATGCTCGATACGCACACGACGGATCACGGCTATACGGAAGTCGCACCGCCAATCTTAGTGCGCGATGAGGCGATGTTCGGAACGGCGCAGTTGCCAAAATTCGAAGAGGATCAGTTTTGGGCAATCAAAGGCGAATTGATGCTTCGAGTGCCAGAGGACAGCGTTGCCGAAGCTGATCGGCTCGAAGCTCAAGCTGCTTACTTGGGCCGTCTTGCGCGGCTACGAAGTGAGCGCCTGGGACTCATTCCCACTGCCGAGGTGCCGCTGACCAATCTCGTGCGCGAATCCATCGTCGAGGAAGCGCAATTGCCGATGCGGGTCACCGCCTGCACGCCCTGCTTTCGCGCCGAGGCCGGCGCCGCCGGCAAGGACACCCGCGGCATGATCCGCCAGCACCAGTTTACCAAGGTCGAGCTCGTCTCCATCACCACGCCCGAGCAAAGCAAGAACGAGCACGAGCGCATGCTCTCCTGTGCCGAGGAAATCTTGCGCCGGCTCGACCTGCATTATCGCGTGGTGACGCTGTGCACCGGCGACACGGGATTTGCGTCGCAAAAGACCTACGATATCGAGGTATGGCTGCCGGGGCAGGGGATGTACCGCGAGATTTCCTCGTGCTCGAATTGCGGCGAGTTTCAGGCGCGGCGCATGAACGCGCGCTATCGCAGCAAGGAGGGCCGCCAGGTCCGCCACGTGCACACCCTCAACGGCTCCGGCGTCGCCGTCGGCCGCGCACTCATCGCGGTGATGGAGACCTATCAGCAGGAGGACGGCTCGATCGCCGTGCCGGATGCGCTGCAGGGCTACATGGGTGGAATGACGAGAATAGAAAAACAATGAGCGGCGCGGCAATCAAGCTTGCGGTAAATTCATCCTTCCCCCGCCGGCGGGGGAAGATTTAGATCATGCGCATTCTCGTCACCAATGACGACGGCATCCACGCGGAAGGGCTCGACGTGGGCGAGAAGATCGCGCGCGCCCTTTCCGACGACGTCTGGGTCATCGCGCCGGAATACGACCAGTCGGGCGTCGCCCATTCGCTGTCGCTCAACGATCCGCTGCGGCTGCGCCAGGTGGCCGAGCGCCGGTTCGCGGTGCGCGGCACGCCGACCGATTGCGTCATCATGGGCGCGCGGCATTTGCTCGACGGCAACGGGCCCGATCTCGTTCTCTCCGGCGTCAACCGCGGCCGCAACGCCGGCGAGGACGTGATCTATTCCGGCACGGTTGCCGGCGCCGTGGAAGGCACCGTGATCGGCGTCCCTTCCTTCGCGTTGTCGCAAGCCTACGCATCGCGCAGCGGACGTTCACCCTATTGGGAGACGAGCCTGCGCTACGCCCCGGATATCATCCGCCGCGTCGTCGCCGAGGGCATCCCGCGCGACGTGCTGATCAATGTCAACTTTCCCGATTGCCCGCCCGAGGAAGTCAACCGCATCGCGGTCACGGCTCAGGGCCGGCGCGGCCAGGAACGGCTGCAGATCGACGAGCGCCGCGACGGTCGCGGCATCCCCTATTACTGGATCACCTATGTGCGCCAGGCCCTGGTCAAGGCGCCGGACGGCACCGACCTCGCCGCGCTCGACGAGCGCTGCATCGCGGTCACGCCGCTCAAGCTCGACATGACCGACGAGCCCTACATGACGCGGCTTGCGGCGCTGTTCGAATAAAACCTTGATTGCCGGCGCGAAAATTTTGCTCAGGCTGGATCTGCGGAAAACCGGTTACCGCTTTTTGCGGATCACGCTCTCGCTTTGGCGGTCACGGTTTCGATCGCCTGGGCCAGTGCATCCGCCTGGAACGGCTTCTGCAGCGTAAGGATCGTGCGATACGGTTCGGGCACGCCGCGTTGGCCGTAGCCGGTCGCGAATACGAACGGCACGCCACGCTCGATCAGGATCTCGGCCACCGGTGTCACCGGCTGGCCGTTGAGATTGACATCGAGGATGGCGACGTCGAACTCGCCCTGCTTGGCCAATGCCAGAGCCTCCTCGATCCGACCGGCTTCGGCAGCGAGGGTATGGCCGATATCCGTCAGTATGTCCCCGAGCAGCATGCGGATCATCAGTTCGTCCTCGACCACGAGGACGCGTTTGCCCCCGGCGGGTTTCTCTTGAGACGTCATCCAGGACCCCGTGCTTGCCGCTTGGCTGGAATGCTTCCGCGATTCGTCCCTTCGCATCAATCGCCGACCGGCGCGCAGCGCGGCCGCGCAAATGCGGGAAACTCAACGCCGCCGGATCGCGATAGGTTCCCGCGCGACGCGGATTGCCGGAACTGGGGACCGCGGTTGCGAATTGCAGCCGGTGTGGCGCCGATCTCCACGGAAGCAGTGTAAGACACTGCGGCATGATGGTAGAACGCTGCGCTGGGCGGCACCAGGCGAGATGATTGTGGCCGGGATCGAAGCAGCCGACGTCGAACGTATGGAGTTTCAGCTGGTGTTGCGCCGGCGCGGCATCAGCGATCAGGCGGTGTTGCGGGCGATGGACGCGGTGCCACGCGAGCATTTCGTCGCGCCGGAGTTCGCCGACAGCGCCTATGCCGATCAGGCGCTGCCGATCGCGTGCGGGCAGACGATCAGCCAGCCTTATGTCGTCGCCTACATGACCGAGCAGCTCGAAGTCGAACCGCAGCATCGCGTTCTCGAGGTCGGCACCGGTTCCGGTTATCAGGCCGCCATTCTTTCGCGGCTGGCGCGGGAAGTAATCAGCGTCGAGCGCTACCGCACGCTCGCCGATGCGGCGCGCCAGCGGCTGCAGACGCTGGGATATGCCAACATCACCATTCTTGTCGGCGACGGATTCGTCGGCGCGCCGGAGCGGGCGCCGTTCGACCGGATCATCGTCACCGCCGCCGCCGCGGAGGTTCCGGCTGCGCTTGCCGATCAGCTCGGCGAGGGCGGTAAAATGGTGCTGCCGCTGGGGCCGCGCCACGGCACGCAGCACATTGTGAAATTGTCGAAGACGACAGGAGGCGGACTGACGCGCGAAAATCTCATCGCCGTGAGATTCGTGCCGCTGCTGCCGGGGAAGGCGCGAGAATTGTAGCTATTTTACCACAATTCACCATTATTAGAATCCTGCTCCGACACTTAAAGGCCTGTTTACCGCAACCCGGTTTATTCGCTCGAACGTATAGTTGCGTGCGAGCGAGTAACCATGTGCGTGTCGCGTCGTTTGGCCGTTGGGCCGCAAGTGGTTGCCATTGCGTTAATGGGATTGGGTGCGGCCGGTTGCAGTGATTCCGGGCGCTTCTCGGATATCTTTTCCGACAATTCTTCCCGTAACGAAGTCACCGGTTCGCTGCCGCCGAATGCCGCCAATGGCCGCGTCGACAGCCGGCCGATGACCCAGCTTGCCGGCAATGACGGGATATCCGGCGGCGGTCGGGGCATGGGCTCCTACCAGCCCGGCAGCAGCGAAATCACCGGCTCGGTGTCGCCTGCGGCGCCGCCACCGCCGACCTGGACCTGGGAAGGCGGTACGGCGATTACTGTGGCGCCGGGCGAGACGCTCGAGACGATCTCGCGGCGCTATGGCGTGCCGGTCGGCGCCATCATGCACGCAAACGGCATCACCACCGCGGCCGCGGTGCATCCCGGACAGCATTTGGTGATCCCGCGCTATCGCGCATCCGCCGCCGGCATGTCACAGCCGGACACGCATGTCGCCACGACCGCGGCGGTGCCGTCGGCCACGACGATCGCTCAGCCGCGGCGGAACGCCAGCGTGCATGTCGTGGCACCGGGCGAGACGCTCAACAGCATCGCCCGGCTCTACGGCAAGCCGGTGCTGGTGCTCGCAAAGGCGAATAATATTCCGCCAGACGCCATGGTGAAGGTCGGCGACCGCATCGTCATTCCGGATGTGCGGGCGCCTTTGGCAGCAGTGCCGGTCGCGCCGCGCGCGGATGTGCCGGCGGTCGTGTCTGAAAGCCAAAACTATGCCGCCGCGGAATCGCCGCACAGTGCGCGTCTTGCGACGCCAGCGGCGCCGGCCGGCCAGGAGAGTGCGGTCAAGACCGCGGAGCCCGCGGGCGGGTTGCCGTCCTTCCGCTGGCCGGTGCGCGGCCGCGTCATTGCTGGTTTCGGACCGACGCCGAACGGCCTGCAGAACGACGGCATCAATCTCGCCGTGCCGGAGGGCACTCCGGTCAAGGCAGCCGAGGACGGCGTCGTCGCCTATGCCGGCAACGAGCTCAAGGGCTACGGCAACCTGGTGCTGGTGCGCCACGGCAATGGCTTCGTCACCGCCTATGCGCATGCGAGCGAAATCCTCGTCAAGCGCGGTGACGAGGTCAAGCGCGGTCAGGTGATCGCCCGCTCCGGCCAGAGCGGCAACGTCACGTCGCCGCAGCTGCATTTTGAGATTCGCAAAGGCGCCACGCCGGTCGATCCGGCGCAGTACCTCAACGGCGCGTAGCTCGGATGTCCGGCATCTGACCTCCGACATCGGACATCGATCAGCCCTCCTCCATCCTCACTCCCAGCCGCCCCGCCAGATCCTGCACGTATTGCCACGCGACCCGGCCGGAGCGCGCCCCGCGCGTCGTCGCCCATTCGAGCGCTTCGCGGTGCAGCTCGGCGCCGGCCAGCGGCACGCGGTAATGGGCGACGTAGCCCTCGACCATGGCGAGATATTCGTCCTGGCTGCAGCGGTGGAATCCGAGCCACAGTCCGAAACGGTCGGAAAGCGACACCTTTTCCTCCACCGCCTCGCCGGGATTGATCGCGGTCGAGCGTTCGTTTTCGATCATCTCACGCGCCATCATGTGGCGGCGGTTCGACGTGGCGTAGAAAATGACATTATCCGGACGCCCCTCGATGCCGCCTTCGAGCATGGTCTTGAGCGACTTGTACGAGGTGTCCTCGGCGTCGAAGGAGAGATCGTCGCAGAAGACGAGGAAGCGCTGCGGCGCGTTGCGCAGCAGCGCCATCAGCTCCGGCAGCGACTCGATGTCCTCACGGTGAATCTCGACCAGCTTGAGCCCGGCGGCGGGATGCGCAGCGCCGACCGCGCCGTGGACGGCCTTGACCAGCGAGGATTTGCCCATGCCGCGCGCCCCCCACAACAGCGCATTGTTCGCCGGTAGGCCGCGCGCAAAGCGCTCGGTATTCTCCAGCAGAAGGTCGCGCACGCGGTCGATGCCCTTGAGGAGCGACATCGCGACACGGTTGATGCGGCGCACCGCGGCAAGCCTTCGTCGTTCGGGGTGCCAGACGAAGGCTTCCGCCGCGGAAAAATCCGGGGCGGGCGGCGGCGGTGGCGCGAGGCGTTCGAGGGCGTTGGCGATTCGATCGATCGGGTCGTCGCCGCCGCCGATGCGGGAGAGGCGCTGCCTTGCCCCGCCGGCGGCCGCGTGCGTCGTCTTGCTCCTGAAGCTTGAAGGGGATTGGGCCATGTGCGTGTCGATTGCGCCTTTCCCCTTAGCGGGGCCGCGGAACCCCCGCAAGCGCGTCCCCGCCGCAGCGCGACATTGCAATTAAGCCAGTGGCGGCTATAGTCCGCGCCGATTTCCCGCGCCAAATCGGCCTTTCATCGTCGGGCCGGTGCGCCTCGGAGCCGCCCCGGAGGAGCAATGCTGATTACGCCCGCATTCGCGCAAGGCAGCCTGTTCGGCGGCGGCGACAGCAGCAGCATGATCACCTCGCTATTGCCGCTGATTCTCATCGTCGTGATCATGTATTTCCTGGTCTTGCGGCCGCAGCAGCAGCGGGTGAAGCAGCATCGGGAGATGGTCAAGGCGCTGCGCCGGGGCGACAGCGTCGTCACCAATGGCGGGCTCGTCGGCAAGGTCACCAAGGTCGTCGACGACGATCAGATCGAGGTCGAGATTGCCGACGGCGTGCGGGTGCGGCAGGTGCGCTCGATGGTGAGCGAAGTTCGAGCCAGGGGCGAGCCGGTAAAAGACGAGAGCGCGAGCTGATCGCATACCCTCCCTTCCACGCGCGGGCCGCGAGGCAAAGGAAGGAACACGCGACGCCATCGCAACGAGGACGATCCAGTCGATGTTGTTTTTTACGCGGTGGAAGGCGGCGGGTATCCTGCTCACGGCGCTCATCGTGTGCCTGTTCGCCCTGCCGAATTTCTTTACCGAGAGCATGGTGCGGGCTTGGCCGTCCTTCGCGCAGCGCCACATTGTGCTTGGCCTCGACCTGCAGGGCGGCTCCAGCCTGCTGCTCGAGGTCGACACCAACGCCGTGCGCAAGGAGAGGCTGCAGGGGATTTCCGACGAGGTGCTGCGCATCCTGCGCCAGGCGCGTATTCCCTTCACCGGCCGCGCCATCCACGGCAACAGCGTTGAGGTTCACATCACCCGGGAGAGTGACGTCGAGACGGCGCGCGAAAAGCTGCGCGAGCTGTCGCAGCCGCTGTCCGGAATTCTCGGCACCTCGGGACAGCGCAGCGTCGACATAACCGAGAACGGCGGGTTGATCACGCTCACGCCGTCGGACGCGGCGATCATCGAGCGCATTCGCCAGGCCGTCGATCAGTCGATCCAGATCATCGAGCGGCGGGTCAACGAGCTCGGTCTGGTCGAGCCGACGATCCAGCGGGAGGGAACCGACCGCATTCTCGTGCAAGTGCCGGGCCTGCAGGACCCGTCGCGGCTCAAGGATATCCTGGGCAAGACGGCGAAGCTCGATTTCCGCATGGTGGATCAGTCGACGACGGCGGAACAGGCGATGGCGACGCACCCGCCGCAGGATTCGGAGATTCTCGACGGCGAGAAGGGAGAGAAGTATCTTATCGAGAAGCGCGTGCTCGTCTCCGGCGCCGATCTGATCGACGCGCAGCCTGGTTTCGACCAGCGCTCCAATGAGCCGATTGTCAGCTTCCGCTTCAATTCGACCGGCGCCCGCAAATTCGCCGAAGCAACGCAGCAGAATGTCGGCAAGCCGTTCGCCATCGTGCTCGACAACAAGGTGATCTCGGCGCCGGTCATCCGCGAACCCATCCTCGGCGGCTCCGGGCAGATTTCCGGAAGTTTCACCGTCCAGCAAGCCAACGATCTCGCCATCCTCTTGCGCGCGGGCGCCCTGCCGGCACCACTTACCATCGTCGAGGAACGCACGGTCGGACCCGGCCTCGGCCAGGACTCGATCATGGCGGGCGAGCATGCCTCCTATGTCGGCGCGGCGCTGGTCGTCTTCTTCATGCTGGTGACCTACGGCCTGTTCGGGCTGTTCGCCAACATCGCCGTCGCCGTCAACGTCGCCATGATCTTCGGCGTCCTGTCGATGCTCAATGCGACGCTGACGCTGCCGGGAATCGCCGGCATCGTGCTCACGGTCGGCATCGCGGTCGATTCGAACGTGCTCATCTACGAGCGCATCCGCGAGGAGGTTCGCGCCGGCCGCACCGCCATCAACGCCATCGATGCCGGCTTCTCCCGTGCCCTCGCCACTATTCTCGACTCCAACATCACCACCTTCATCGCCGCGGCGGTGCTGTTCTATATCGGCACCGGGCCGGTGCGCGGCTTTGCCGTAACGCTCGGCGTCGGCATCCTCACCAGCCTGTTCACCGCCTTCACCCTGACTCGGCTGATCGTGGCCTATTGGGTGCGCCTGTGGCGACCGCGCACGGTGCCGATCTGATCAAACGAAAGAACCGCCGTGCGCCTGCTTCGCATCGTTCCCGACAACACCCGATTCGACTTCATGCGCTTCCGGCGCATCAGCTTTCCCATATCGGCGATGTTGTCGATTGCGGCGATCCTGCTCTATTTCTATCACGGGCTCAACTTCGGCATCGATTTCGTCGGCGGCACACTGATCGAGGTAGAGACGAAGGCGGGACCGGCCGATCTTGCCAACATGCGCGCGACCATCGGCGCGCTGCATCTCGGCGAGTTCCAGCTGCAGCAGTTCGGCGCGCCGAACGACGTGCTCATCCGCATCTCGGAGCAGCCGGGCGGTGATGCGGCGCAGCAGGTCGCGGTGCAGAAGGTGCGCGAGGCCCTCGGCAGCGAGGTCGAGTATCGGCGCGTCGAAGTGGTCGGACCGAGCGTTTCCACCGAGCTTCTCTCCTACGGCACCATCGGCCTGGTGCTCGCCATCGGCGCGATCCTGATCTATCTCTGGTTCCGTTTCGAATGGCAGTTCGCGCTCGGCGCCATGATCGCCAACGTGCACGATCTGGTGCTTACCGTCGGATTCATGTCGCTGACGCGGATCGATTTCGACCTCACCAGCATCGCGGCGCTGCTCACCATCCTCGGCTATTCGCTCAACGATACGGTGGTGATCTACGACCGCATTCGCGAACTCCTGCGCCGCTACAAGCGAATGCCGATGCCCGAGCTGCTCAATGCATCGATCAATGCGACATTGTCGCGCTCGATCGTCACCCATCTCACGGTGTCGCTGTCGCTGCTCGCTCTGATTCTGTTCGGCGGCCAGGCGATCCGCAGCTTCACGGCGACCATGATGTTCGGC
>Ga0187784_10000012_pt1 | contig 124472 bp, 123 predicted proteins | sample 1015_SJ02_MP15_2_FD_132964 | JGI IMG/M metagenome (GOLD analysis project Ga0187784, IMG submission 132964) | Tropical peat soil microbial communities from peatlands in Department of Meta, Colombia - 1015_SJ02_MP15_20_MG | ecosystem: Environmental > Terrestrial > Soil > Wetlands > Peat...
GAAACAGCGTCGCTTGCCCGCGATCGATCCCCTCAACGAAGCGCCTCATCCGATCCCTCCGCAGCAGCAGAATCACACCGCAGAGTGAATCACATACAGCGCGTTTTTACACAGCCAGGGTCACGAACTGCCGTGAAGACACGCTACCGGTATGTCCGTTAGCCCCTCAAATTCAGACATCGGGCGTGGCCGTCAGCGCGGCAGCCAAGTACGCATTCCGATTCGTCAACCAGCCGGCTCCGCCATACTCGTCTGCGCCGGCTCAAGGCTGAGGCGAACGCGGCGATTCTCGATTGTTAGGACCGCTGATACTCGGTCACCATCCTGGTCTATTGAGCCCAAATCGGTGACTGCGCCCATCGCGGTTAGCTCAGCGGTGATGGCATTCAACAACTCGTCAATCGTCACAGCCGTTACTCCGACAACACGCATACAACTCGACACGCCACCTGACGATCATTGCTCTCCTTTCTCGTCACTATTGGGACGACCGCGTGGCAAAGTCGCGACCGGTGTCGCGAATAGCGACACCTCGACCCGTATCAACTCGGGAGGATTTCGGTTGCGGAACAATACACAGCTCACGCGGGGCGGCCGCCATATTAGGCGCGCACACCTACGGTCCTGCCGCAAAAGAGGTCAGTACACAAAACGCTCCCAAAGGCTTTTCCAGCGGCTGTTCTGAATTTGCGGTACCTGAACGACGGTTGGCGGAACGCCTTCGACCGCAAACTCATGGAACGTCGCGTATCTTTCGCCGACAGCGAATGCGTCTCTGGTGGCTGGAGAATTCCACCAGGCCACTGCCTTGTCCAAGCTCTCGAATAGAAGCACCAGTACGCTACTTGGGGGTGGCACACCTTCCATGGATACCGTCTTACCGTCACGCGCAAGGGATTTGGCGCCGGCATCCCGAATCGCCTTCATGGCGAGCGGAAGGAACTCCTTGGCGTAGGCTTCCGGGTCGCTCACATTGATCTCTGCGATGAAGTACGCGGACGGGTTCGCCTGAGCAGGAAGCCCCTGGATTGCGGCCGCATGGAGAGCAAATCCCGCGGCCATCATCAGCGCAATTTTGTGCTTGGCATTCATGACAGGTCGCTTTCGTTCATAAGTTATCGGGCGCGCAGATACGCACCGTTCAATTGCAGCAAGAAGACCAAGGCATGACGGGTCTAGGAAAGTGTTGGCAACCATGGCGCTGCCCTTTTGCCGTCGAGTTTTCGCCATGTCGCAATCTAAAACCGGCGGCACCGACCTCCCCGGTCAAGGCCGGCGAGCCGAAGCGGAACTGGTGATCCCGTCTGCGTTCACCGTGGCGTGATGTGTACGGTAGGCCGCTTTACACCCTAAGAGCGACGAAATCGCGCACCGCCCCCCATCTGACGCCCCGCAAGACGACATTCGCCGAGCGGAACGGGAGCGGGAAAGAGGCCCCCATTCAATCCAGAGAATTGAAGCCGCGCGGGACTATTCCGCCGCCTGAGTTTGGGTTGGATTACCGGCGAGAGGTTCGGCACTCGCCAAGTAAGCGTGCAGCGCCGCTACCACCTGAGCGCCTTCACCGACCGCTGCGGCGACCCGCTTGACCGATGTTGCACGCACGTCGCTGATCGCTAAGACGCCGCGGCGCGTTGTCTCCAGCGCACGCTAATTCCGGTACCGCAGGGCATCCACCAAGAGCGAAAAGGCTGCCGAGGACTGGCGCCGGCTGGGGTAGTAGAGATGAAAGCCCGAATAGTGAGGGCACCAGTCTTCAAGCACACGCTTGAGTCGATCTTTTGCGACATGGGTCTGCACCAAGTTTTCCGGCACATAGGCGAGACCGAATCCGGCGAGCGCGGCATTGAGCATCTGAAATGTTCCATTGAAGGTGAGTTGCCCCTCGACGCGCACCTTCAGTTCGCGAGCGCCTTTTTCAAACTCCCAGGCATATAGGCCGCCGTGCGTGGGCAGACGTAGATTGATGCATTTGTGACCGATCAGGTCCTGCGGTCGCTTCGGTTCTGATCGCTGCCGGAAATATGACGGCGCCCCGACGACGGCCATTCGCATGTCCGGCCCTACGCGTACCGCAATCATGTCCTTCGCCACTTGCTCGCCGGCGCGCACACCGGCATCAAAGCGCTGGGCGACGATATCGGTCAGTCCATAGTCGATGACGATCTCGACATTGATGTCCGGATATTGCCGCAGGAACTTGGCAAGTTTCGGCCAGAGTATCGTGTCGACCGCATAGTCCGTGGCTGTGATGCGAATCGTGCCGGCTGGCTTCTCGCGCAGTTCGCCCAGCGCGGCAATCTCAGCTTCGATCTCGTCAAGGCGTGGCCCAACGTTACGGAGCAGACGTTCGCCCGCGTCCGTTGGCGAGACGCTGCGAGTCGTACGGGTTAGAAGCCGAACTCCGAGCCGCTCTTCGAGTTCTCTGATGGTATGGCTCAGCGCCGATTGCGAAACGCCAAGCTTCGCTGCCGCATTCGTGAAACTGCGCTCTCGCGCTACGGCGACAAAGGTCACGAGCTGATCCAGATTTCCGCGCTGCATTTATGGCTCCCGCTCATAAGTCCATGCGGATAATAGCGGCTTATGCCGGTCGAAGCGGCGCTCTAAATTGCGGGTAAGCGACTTGGCCGGGCGCTGTCGCTCGAATCGAGTGCATGCGGTGCTTCATGATGACGCGCAGACGCCTGCTCGCTCGAACTGCTGAACTGGCTGCACTGGCAGCGGCCCGTCCTGCCGCAGCGCAGACAACGACGCTAAGTGTCGCAACAAATCAGAGGAATGGAACAATGGACATCAAGCGCAACGGCTCGCGGCCGTCCGGCAAGGGACCGGCGGACTATTTCACCAGCACGGTCCGCATCGATCCGCTGTTCCAGGCGCCCGATCCGGCGCGCGTCAGCGGCGGCAGCGTTACATTCGAGCCGGGCGCCCGCACCGCCTGGCATACGCATCCGCTCGGTCAGACCTTGATCGTCACGTCCGGCCTCGGGTGGGTGCAGCGATGGGGCGGCGCGGTCGAGGAAATCCGGCCGGGCGATGTCGTCTGGTTCCCGCCCGGCGAGAAGCATTGGCATGGCGCCACGCCGACGACGGCAATGACGCATATCGCCATTCAAGAGCGTCTCGACGGCAAGGTCGTCGACTGGCTGGAAAAGGTCAGCGACGAGCAATACCGGCGCTGACCGCGGCGCGCGACAGCGTCGGCTTCGACTTAAACGGAGTTCAAAAATGCAAAAACGCAAACTCGGAAAGAGTAACCTGGAAGTCTCGGCGATCGGGCTCGGCTGCATGGGCCTGAGCTTTGGCTACGGTCCGGCCGTAGACAAACAGGTGGGAATTTCGCTTATCCGGTCCGCCGTCGAACGTGGCGTTACATTTTTCGATACCGCCGAGGTGTATGGGCCTTTTACGAATGAAGAGCTTGTCGGCGAGGCTCTTACTCCTTTCCGCGACAAGGTCGTGATCGCAACGAAATTCGGCTTCGACATCGATCGGAAGACGCGTCAGCAGCGGGGCCTCAACAGCCAGCCAGCGCATATTAGAGAAGTCGCCGAAGCCTCGCTCAAGCGCCTAAGGACCGATCGCATTGATCTTTTCTATCAGCACCGCGTCGATCCGAACGTACCGATCGAGGACGTTGCCGGCGCGGTCAAGGACCTTATCCGGCAAGGTAAGGTGAGGAACTTCGGCTTGTCCGAAGCCGGGGCACACACGATCCGTCGTGCGCATGCCGTCCAGCCGGTCACTGCCCTGCAAAGTGAATATTCGCTGTGGTGGCGAGCGCCTGAGGAGGAGGTCCTGCCGACACTTGAAGAGCTTGGGATCGGGTTTGTCCCCTTCAGTCCTCTCGGCAAGGGCTTCCTTACCGGCGCAATCAACGAAAACACGCAATTCGACAGCACTGATTTCCGCAACATCGTCCCTCGCTTTACGCCGGAGGCCCGCAAAGCGAACCAAGCATTGGTCGATCTGCTTGGTGACATCGCCGCCCGCAAGAAGGTGACGCGCGCCCAGATCGCCCTCGCCTGGGTGCTGGCGCAGAAGCCGTGGATTGTTCCGATTCCCGGCACCACGAAGCTGCATCGCCTGGAAGAGAACATCGGAGCAGCTCGCGTCGAACTGACGCCGGATGATCTTCGCGGCATCGACAGCGCCGTTTCCAATATCAAGGTGCAGGGAGGGCGGTATCCAGAACATCTGCAGCAAATGACCGGCCGCTGAGCGGCCGTCATCGCACCAGGATTGAAGACCATGCCACCCACCAGAGTCCGCAGGTAAATCGATGCGCGCGACTGTCATGTATCGCGCCGGCGACGTCCGTATCGAGAACGTCGCAGATGCCACCATCGTCAATCCGACCGATGCGGTCGTCCGCATCACCCGCGCCTGCATTTGCGGCAGCGATCTCTGGCCGTACAACCTCATGGAGCCGGTCAAGACCGGCCGGCGCATGGGCCACGAGGCGATCGGCGTCGTTGAGGCGGTTGGCGCCGACGTGCGCACCTTAAAGGTCGGCGATGTTGTCGTGATGCCGTTCGCCTACTCCGACGGCACCTGCATGTTCTGCGCGGAGGGGCTGAACACTTCGTGTATCCACGGCGGTTTCTTCGGCACGGGAGGCGAGGCTGCCGGAGCGCAGGCGGAGGCTTTGCGCGTCCCCCAGGCTGATGGAACGCTTGTCGCCCTGCCGGTCCGCGCGGACGATGCGTTGATGCCCTCGCTGCTTACGCTTTCAGACGTGATGGGCACGGGCCATCATGCGGCCCGGGCGGCAAGGGTTGGTTACGGCAAAAGAGCGGCCGTGGTCGGTGACGGCGCCGTCGGCTTGTGCGGCGTTATCGCCGCCCGGCGGCTCGGCGCCGAGCAGATCATCGTCCTGGGCCGCCATCCCGACCGAATCGCGCTCGCGAAAGCGTTCGGCGCAACGGATATCGTGAGCGAGCGCGGCGAGGAGGCGGTCGAACGCGTGCGCGCACTCACGGGCGGGTTCGGCGTCCACTGCGTCCTGGAATGTGTCGGCACCGAGCAAGCCATCCGCACGGCGATCGGCATCGCGCGCCCGGGTGGCGCCGTCGGCCGCGTTGGTGTTCCTCACTACGAGGCGATCCCCGCCTCCGAGCAGATGTTCTACAATAACGTCACCGTCAACGGCGGTCCCGCTCCGGTCCGAGCATACATCGAGGAGCTACTCCCGGACGTCCTTGCGGGCAAGATCGAGCCCGGCCGCGTCTTCGACCGGGTCGTTAGCCTCGACGAGGTCCCCGACGGCTACCGAGCTATGAATGAGCGCAGGTCAATCAAAGTGATGGTGAAGCCCTGATGGCCGTGTGGAGACCGCGATGCGCATCGGCATTCTCGGATCGGGATTGATGGGTGGCAAGCTCGGGACGCTCTTCGCGCGCGCCGGCCATGAGGTGGTGTTCAGCTACGCGCGCAGCACGGAGAAGCTGAACAGACTCGCCAAGGCTGCGAAAGGCAAGGCGCGCGCGGGCACACCGCGCGAGGCAGCGCAGGATGCGGACGCGCTTCTGCTCGCCGTGCACTGGTTGCGCATTGAAGACGTGCTCAAGCAGGCCGGCGATCTGTCGGGCAAAGTAATCCTCACCTGCTCGCTGCCGATGGATGCCGGCAATACCCGCCTCGTCATCGGCCACAGCAGTTCGGGAGCAGAGGAACTTGCCAAGAAAGTCCACAAGGCGAAGCTCGTTTGTGCGTTCAACACGGTCCCAAGCGAAGTGCTGTTCGGCGTCTTCGCAGCACGGGGTCGCAAAGCCAATCGACCGAGCCTCGTGTACTGCGGCGACGACGCGCGCAGCAAACGCCTTGCGGCCGACCTGATCCGCGACGTCGGCTTCGAACCGGTGGACGTCGGACCCTTGCAGATCGCCCGTTATACCGAGCCGTTCGCGCTGCTTATGGCACAGCTCGCCTATGAGGGAGAGAACGGTCCGGAACTGGCATATCGCTTCGAGTGGTTTCGCGAATGAATGGCATCATGCACGCACTTGCCGATTGGGACAGCTTTTATGTGATTGTCGGCTCCGCCGCGGGCGCATTGATCGGGTTGCAGTTTGTCGTCGTGACACTTATTGCCGAGAAGCCGCTGCTTCGCGCGGCGCAGGCCGGCGCCGCATTTGCCACGCCGACCGTCGTTTGCTTCGCCACCGTTTTGCTGTTGTCGGCAGTTTCACGCGTGCCCTGGCCAGCCATCACCATTGTGGCTGCCCTTTGGGGTCTCATGGGTCTGGGTGGCGCAGCATACGCGGTGACCGTAGCGCGGCGTATGCGGCTGCAAACCACATACGAACCAGAATTCGAAGACTGGTTATTTCATGTGGTGCTGCCATTGGCAGCATTTGCCGTACTTGCACTGTCGGCCTTTGCCGTTGACGCGTATACCCGCGAGGCCCTCTTTGGCATCGGCGCTGCCACGCTGCTGCTGCTCTTCGTCGGCATTCACAACGCCTGGGACGCCGTCGCCTACCATGTCTTTGTCAGAATGCGAGACGCTAATCTTGACCAGGGTCGGGACGAGACCGCAGAGAAGGACAAGCGATAACACAAGGCATCAAGGACAAGGCTGTCGACTCGCCAAGACCTGGTGAACTTTTACTGGCCGCGGAAATGTCGCACGGCTTCCCGACCTCGTCGCGCGGTGGTCGCGGTCGAATGCGGTCGAACGTGGTCAGATGCGGCGGAGATTGAGTCCGAGGGGCAACCAGGCCGCTCCACGTTAATGAGTCCACACCCTCGTTGAGTTTGGCTATTCCACCCGTATCCAGCCGTCGGGCGTGAGCCGCTCCTGCGGCAGGAAGCGGCTCTTGTAGTCCATCTTGCGCGAGCCGCGCACCCAATAGCCGAGATAGACGTAGGCCAGCCCCATGCCCTGCGCCCGCTCGATATGGTCGAGCACCATGAGGGTGCCGAGCGAACGCGCCGATTCGTCCGGGTCGAAGAACGAATAGACCATGGAGAGGCCGTCGCCGAGCACGTCGGTCAGGGCGACGGCGACAAGCTCGCCGGCGCGCCGCCGCGCGCCGTCTCTGCCTCCCCGCTCGAGCGCGGGGGCCGGCTCGCGCCGCCGATATTCGATGATGCGCGTCGCGATATGGCTGTCCTCGACCATCATGGCGTAGTCGAGCACCGTCATGTCGGCCATGCCGCCGTCGCGGTGGCGCGAATCGAGATAGGCGCGGAAGATTGCGTATTGCTCCGAGGTCGGGACGGCGACCTTCATCTCGCTGACGATGTCGGCATTGCGGTTGGCGATGCGCCGCATGCTGCGGGTGGGTTGGAATTCCTTGCCGATCACGCGCACCGAGACGCAGCAGCGGCAGCCCTCGCAGGCCGGCCGGTAGGCGATGGATTGGCTGCGGCGAAAGCCGCCCTGGGTGAGGATGTTGTTGAGCTCGCCCGCGCGCTCGCCGACGAGGTGGGTGAAGACTTTTCGCTCCTCCTTGCCGGCGAGGTAGGGGCAGGGGGAGGGGGCGGTCAGGTAGAATTGCGGCGTGTCGCGCGAGTGCTGGGTCACGGAGCGATCTGGCCTCTTGTCTGCCTCTTTTGCCTCTTGCCTGTCTCTTGCCGGCCTTGGCCTCCTGCGGCCCCGATGGGCCCGCCTGGAGACTAGTTTGCCCGAGAAGCGCGGCCGATCAAAGGCCGAATCCGCACTTGTGTCCGATCCGGAGCCCTTCGGATCTGAGAATCATACGCGCCTTGCGGCCGAATCGTCGCAAAATCAAATTCGTCGCGCTTGGCCTGTCGCGCGCGCGCGCAGCGAAGCGGCCCGGGCCGCGTTGTTGATGAGGACGGTGCCGACCAGGATGTCATGCAAGAGCCGCTTGCGGTTGTTGAAGAAGCCGACCACGAGCACGAGCGGCGTGAGCGCGCTGACGCTGATCCAATAGACGATCGCGTGCACGGCGCCGAGTACGAAATAGGCGGGAGCGCCGTACCAGGTCCGCATCTCGATCTCCATGACCCGCATGCCGAGCGTGGCCGAAGCCGGGCTGCCGAGCGTCAGCCCGTAATAAGCGAGCGCCCAGATCACCGAGGCCGGCGAAAGCAGCCAGAACAGCGCCCAGCCGAGGCCGAAGGTCACAAGGCCGAAGACGAAGATGAAGACCGAGGCCGCGAACAGCGGCAGTGCGATAACGATCAGGTCGATGACGAAGGCGACGACGCGCCGCGCCATGACGCCTTCGAACAGTTCGGGTTGGGTCACCGGGTCGTAGGCGTGCGGCCTGATGTCGACCGCAATGCCGCTGCGGCTTGGTTCGGAGTCGGGTCCAGAACCGGGTCCGGAATACATTTTCAGCCCCGCGGATCGAGCGGCATTGTAACGCCGCCGGAAATCGGGAAAAAGGCCGCCGAGCGGGCCGTCGGCAAGCTGCGGGGGCGGCGGGCCGGCGGTACCGGGAGCAGGCGGCGTCAATCGAGAGCTGCGGCCATGGTGAGCATTGCCGATATCGAAACTGCCGGGCGCGTGATCGCCGGCCATTTGCTGCGCACGCCCGTGTTGCGGGCGCCGCCGCTTTCGGCGCTGACCGGGGCCGAGGTCTTCGTCAAATACGAGAATCTGCAGGTCACCAACTCGTTCAAGGAGCGCGGCGCCTGCGTCAAACTCGCCGCGCTCAGTGCCGACGAGCGCGTCCGCGGCGTCATCGCTATGTCGGCCGGCAATCACGCCCAGGCGGTGGCTTATCACGCCCGACGCCTCGCCATCCCGGCGACCATCGTCATGCCGGTAACCACGCCGTTCGTGAAGGTGAAGGCGACCGAGGCGCTCGGCGCGGATGTCGTCCTCGACGGCGAGACGCTCACGCAGGCGCAGGCGCGCGCCGAGGCGATCGCCGCCGCGCGCAACCTGGTGTGGGTCCACCCTTATGACGATCCGCGCATCATTGCCGGGCAGGGGACCGTCGCGCTGGAAATGCTGGAGGAGGTGCCGGATCTCGACGTGCTGATCGTGCCGATCGGCGGCGGCGGCCTCATTGCCGGCTGCGCCATCGCCGCCCGCGCCTTGCAGCCGCGCATCGAGATCGTCGGCGTCGAATGCGCGCTCTATCCGTCAATGTGGAATGCGATCCGTGGGGGCAACCGCCCCTGCGGCGGCGCGACTCTCGCCGAAGGTATTGCGGTGAGCGATGCGGGCAAGCTGACCCTGCCCGTGGTGCGCGAACTCGTCAGCGACATTATCCTCGTCGACGAGCCGCTGATCGAGCGCGCCGTCAATTCTTTTCTCACTTTGCAGAAAGCGATGGCGGAAGGGGCGGGCGCCGCCGGCCTTGCCGCGATGCTCGCCGAGCCGGCACGCTTCCGCGGCCGCAAGGTCGGGCTCATCCTCTGCGGCGGCAATATCGACCCGCGCATCCTCGCCTCGATCATGGTGCGCGAATTGGAACGTGCCGACCGCATCGTGTCGTTCCGCCTCACTATTCCTGATCGTCCGGGGATCCTGGGCCAGATCGCGACGCGACTCGGCCAATTCGGCGCCAACATCCTCGGCGTCGACCATCATCGTTTATTCCTCGACGTCCCCGCCAAGGGCGCCAAGCTCGACGTCACGATGGAGACGCGCGACGGCGCCCACGCTGAGGAGATCTTTCGCGCGCTCGCGGCCGACGGCTATCAACCGGTGCGCATGCCGAGCGGCACGGCGCTGGAATGACATCGGCGCAGGCGCGGAGCATGGGCGGAAGAGTGGAAAGCCTTTTTCTGCTTCGCGGGCGATGCGCGCTATTGCTGCTGCGGCTGCGGTTGAAAGAGCTTCTGCAACCAATCCAGCGGCCCCGGGGTCGCCTCGCCTGCGCTGGGACCCGAGCCTTCCGGCCGCGGCCGCGGCATCGGCACTCCGTTCTGCGCGAACACGAAGTAGTGCGGACGCTGGCGCGGAAGCGGGACAGCGTCGCCAAGGGGCTCGGCAGCGGGCAGGATGTCGGCGGGCTCCCGCAGGGCAGCCTGCTGTTCGCCGGATGCCCCGGCGCTTGCCGCCACGCCATCGGACGTGGCCGCAGGCGGAGAGATTTGGCTGGCTGCAGGCGGAGAGGCCTGGTTGGCAGCTCTTGCGTCGGTACCCATCGGTGTCGCAAGCGCTGCCGACCTGATCATTGCCGCACTCGCCGGCCGGCCGGCGTCACTGGGCGGCCGATCGCTGAGGAACGCGCCCTTGGCCATCGCTGGGGGCGGGGGGATCGCTGAATCGGATGCCGCTGCCTTGGCTTCCATCGGCGATGCAGCGTCGAAAAGTCTGGCTTGTTGGCCGGCCGATACCGTGGCAGTGCCGGCGTCCGCCATTTGGCTCGCCGGTGCCTCCACCGACACTGTCGCCGCCAGCGGCCGGAAGGTGGGCGTTTTCGGCGGCCCGACATAGCTGCGCACGAAGGCGGTGATGGTCCACAACATCACCGGAACCGCGGTGAGCACCGCCACCAGAATGATAATACGCCGCAACAGCGGCACGTAATTCCGGAACTCGTCGTCGCCCATGACATCCGCCTCGTATCTCGCATCCCAGGCGGAGGCGGTCCGCTACACGCCGCCCTTCTTCAATTTCTCCGCGATTCTCGCGGCAAAATATGTCAATATGCCATCCGCCCCTGCGCGCTTGAAGGCGAGGAGGCTCTCCGCGATCGCCTTGTCCCCATCAAGCCAGCCGTTGTCCACAGCGGCCATGATCATGGCATATTCCCCGGACACTTGATAGGCAAAAGTGGGCACCGCGAAAGCGGTTTTGACGCGGTGCAATATATCGAGATAGGGCAGGCCCGGCTTGACCATGACCATGTCGGCGCCCTCGGCGAGGTCGAGCTCCACTTCGCGCAGCGCCTCGTCGGAATTCGCCGGATCCATCTGGTAGGTGCGCTTGTCGCCGATCAGCGTCGCGCTGGAGCCGACCGCGTCGCGGAACGGGCCGTAGAAGGCGGAGGCGTATTTGGCCGCATAGGCCATGATCTGCACGTCGCTGAAGCCGGCGGCGTCGAGCCCGGCGCGGATCGCGCCGACGCGGCCGTCCATCATGTCGGAAGGCGCGATAATGTCGCAGCCGGCCTCGGCCTCGACCAGGGCCTGCCGGACGAGCACGCCGACCGTTTCATCGTTGAGGATGACGCCGTCGCGCAACAGCCCGTCATGGCCGTGGCTGGTATACGGATCGAGCGCCACGTCGCAGAGGACGCCGATCTCCGGCACCTCCTTCTTGATGGCGCGAATGGCGCGGCAGACGAGGTTCTCCGGGTTGAGCGCTTCCGAGCCGGTATCGTCGCGCCGTGCGGGATCGGTATAGGGAAAGAGCGCCAGGCAGGGGATGGTGAGCTTGGCCGCCCGCTCGGCGGCGCGCACCGCCTCATCGACCGAGAGGCGCTCGACATCGGGCATCGAGGCGACTGGGGTACGGACTTTCGTCCCGTCGACCAGAAACAGCGGCCAAATGAGATCGGCGGTGGTGAGAACGTTCTCGCGCACCATGCGCCGCGCCCATTCGGCGCGGCGGTTGCGGCGCGGGCGGATCACGAGATCGAGCCGCTCGCTGGCCGCCTCAGCTTGCAGCGGCGCAAGCCGGCTTGCTTCGAGCGGTCGGCCGAGTTTGATGGCCATGGGCGCACTCCTGACTGGGGGCGGCTCCTTTTAGCCGTTCCAGCCTTGGGCCGCTACTGGCCCGCGCCGGTGACGCGGCTGATCGGGCGCCCATCGGCGGATTGACTGTGCCGTTTGCGGATGTCAAAGGCCGCGCTGCCATGAGCGATCAATCGCAACGGCGGCCGAGGCGGCCGACCGACCTGCTCGAGCCGGTGCAGGTCGGCAAAAACGCGAGTGCCGGGGGTTCGTGGACCGACTATCTCGTTCTGTTTCTGCGCGTCATGGCGGCGGTGTCGCTCGTCAAGGGCCTCTACCACTGGGCCGCGGTGTGCGGCATCGGCGCGACCGCGAACGGCACCTTCGAGGCGCACGCGCTCGCTTGGCAGACGGCAACCGTGTTCTTCGCCGTCATCGATCTGGTTGCTGCGGTCGGGCTGTGGCTGGCGGCGCCGTGGGGCGCGGTGGTGTGGCTCACCTCGGTGGTGTCCATGGCGGTGGTGGAGATCTTCTTTCCGCAAATCTACGGCGGCAGCATGCTCATCGTGCTCGTCGAGATCGCGCTGCTTGGCGTATATCTGTGGCTGGCGATCGTTGCTGCGCGCGAGCGGCCGGCATGAGCGAGCCGCAAGTCACGGATCGGAAGTGAGCACCATGCCGCGGCTCAGCGCCATCGTGATCACCCGCAACGAGGCGGCGAATATCGGTGCATGCCTCGACGGCCTCGCTTTCTGCGATGAGCGCATCGTCGTCGATTGCGGCAGCACCGACGCGACGGCGGAGATCGCGCAGGAAAAAGGCGCCCGCGTCGAGTTTCACGAATGGAGCGGTTTCGGCCCGCAAAAGAACCATGCGCTCGCGCTCGCCACGGGTGAGTGGGTGCTGTCGATCGATGCCGACGAGCGCGTCACTGCCGAGCTGGCCGCCGCGATCCAGGCGGCGATGGCCGATGCCGGTGCCGACGCCTGGGAATTTCCGCGGCTTTCCAGTTTTTGCGACCGGCAGATGCGTCATTCCGGCTGGTATCCGGACTACGTGCTGCGACTGTTCCGGCGCGGCAAGGCCCGTTTCGATGACGCCGCCGTCCACGAACGCGTGATCTTTACGGGTGAGGTGAGACGGCTTCACGCGCCGCTCATCCATCATCCGGTGCGCAAGCTCGAGGACGCGTTGTCGCGCATGGACCGCTATTCGACGGCGAACGCGCAGGCGATCGTGGCGTCCGGACGGAGAGTGTCGTTTCTGACCGGCATCGGGCACGGGCTCTATTCGTTTCTGCGCACCTACGTGCTCAAGGCCGGCTTTCTCGACGGCGCGGAGGGTTTTTTGCTCGCCGTCGCCAATGCCGAGGGCAGCTATTACCGCTACATGAAGGCTTGGCTGGCGACGCGCGAACGCAAATGAGTCATCGCCGTCGCGCTTGCGCTCCAGCCGGGCGGACGCCGCCGGCGCGCTCGCCGAGAATGCTCTCGATCCGCGCGATCACCGCTCCCGCGGAGATCTCCCGCATGCAGGCGTGGGCGTGCGGGCAGCGGCTGAGCTGGCGCAGATAGCAGGGTGAGCAGGGCAGCTCCGCCTGCAGCACCGCGTCGGCGCGACGGTAGGGGCCGACCCAGATCGCGTCGGTCGGGCCGAATATGCTCACCACCGGACGGTCGAGCGCGACGGCAAGGTGCATCGCGCCTGAATCGTTGCTGACGCAAATCGTCGAGTGGCGGAGCAGCGCGGCAAGCTCGCTCAGCGTCGTTTCTCCGGCAAGGTTCACGGTCCCCGGAGCGAGGCTCGCGACCTCCGCGCAGACCGCACGCTCGCGCTCCGATCCGATCAACGTCACGGCGAAGCCTTTCTGCGAGAAATGACGCGCGACTTCGGCGAAGCCCTCGCTCTGCCATCGCTTGGTTTCCCAGATCGTGCCCGGTGCCATGACCATGAGTTTCGCTTTGGCGATGCCGTAATAGTCCAGCAGCGCGTCGATGCGGATGTCCGCGGTGCGCGGGATCGGAAAGGAAAAATCGGCGGCGTCCTGGTCGAGACCCAAGATCGGGCCGAGATTGAGATAACGATCGACGGCATGCAGATCGAGCGTGGGCACCGGAATGTGGTGCGTGTAGGCGAGCCAGCTGCCCTCGCGGGCTCCCTGCCAAGCGTGCTTGCGCGCGTGTGCCGGGAATTTTCGCGGCGAGGCGTCCCAGACTTCGGCGCGTGGCCGGTCGAATCCGATCCGCACCGGAGCGCCGGTCGCCAGCGTCAATAGCGCGGTGCGGAATTGACCGTGCATGTCGACGACCAGATCGTAACCGACCGCCCGCAGCCTGGCGGCCAATCGCGCGTAGCCGGCGATCGGCGCCAGGCGCCATGGCGTCGACCACTCGTGACGTACGAACTCAACGACGTTGCTGATCGCCGGATTGTGCTGCAAGAGCTCGGCGATCGCCGGCGTCGCCAGCCAATCCAATCGCGCCGTCGGATAGCGGCGCCGCAGCTTGTTCAGCACCGGGATGGTGTGCGCCACATCGCCGACGGCCGACAATTTGATCAGCAGAATCTTTCGGAAGTCGGCGCTGCGGAGATCGGCCGGAGGCGAGGTCAAAAAAAGCTCCTGTCGGGCAACAATGTTGCCGGCGGCAACGGGCTCGAGCCCTGATCGAGAGATGTCTGCTGGCGGAAATTAGAGCATGATCCACAAAAGTGGAAGCCGGTTTCCCGAATAGATCGTGCGCCACGCAAGCAAGCCAGCGAGCGCAATCGACTGAGCCTCAGCGATCGCGCTCTAATGTGATTGCGGGCGAAGAACGGCCCAGCCCACATGCAGCACGTTCTCGCCGCGGCGGAACGGCAGATCGAACGGAGCGCCCACTTCGGCGCCGGCCGCGACCGCGGCGAAGCTCGGCGGCAGGGTGCGCAGATCGCCGTCGGTCCACACGATGACAGCGCCGCGCTTGTGCAGATCGGCGAGGTCGATCCAGGGCGCGCGGGCGGGCGATCCGTCGATCAGGACGCGCGGCTGCGGTCGCAGGTCGGAGTAGTGCGCGACATTGCCGCCGTTCCACATCGAAGCGATGATATAGGCGGGCTCGCGGCCGGTCGCGTCGGCAAAGCGCTGCGTCAGCGCGGCGGCAAGGCGGTCCCCGGGATAGAAACCGGTGCGATAACGGTGATCGAGCTGCGGCAGCACCGTGTAGTCGGCGACGAAAGCGACTGCAAGAATTGTGAACACGACAGCCCAGAGCGCGACGACCCTGGTCAGGCGCGCGCGCTCGAGCGCGGCCGGGGCGAAGAGAACGATCCACAGGCCGAGGAAAAGCCAGAGCGGATAGCCCCACATCGTGATGGTGCCGCGGCCGCTGACCAGGCTCAATGCGAACACGGTCAGCGCCGGCCCGAATGCCAAGAGCGTGACGATGCGACGGTCGAACGCGTCGGCGCCGGTCTTTGCTGCGGCTTTGGCCGGCGGCCAAGCGAGCGGGGTGGCGATCAACAGCGCGGGAATGAGGAAGAACAATTGGCCAGCCAAGAACGCCACGGGATGCAGCAGGTGATCGAACGGCCCGCGGACCGGCAGCGCGCGTCCCTCGGCATAATGGAAGGGCAGAAAATCGTTTTGTATGAGCCAGACGAGATGCGGCGCGGCAATGGCGAGCGCCACCGCGGCGGCGACCCAGGGCCCTGGTTGCGCCAATCTTGAGCGCGCCTCGCGGTCGATGAGGAGGAAGAGCGCCAGCGGGATGGCGAGCACCACCACGAAATACTTGGCCCACAAGGCGAGACCGAGGGCCGCCCCGAGCAGCACCCAATAGCCGAGGCGCCCCCGCCGCAGCCCGGCATGGAAGGCGAAGCCGGCAAGCGCCCAGAACGGCAGCTGAATCACGTCGTGATTGAATTTGGCGGCGGTGAAATTGAAATAATGCAGGCCGTCGATGATCAGCACCGCGACCAGCGCGCCGGTCGCGCCGACGAGCGGCCGCGCGGTCTTCCACACCGCGATGAACGCGATGATCACCGCGATCTGGGCGAGCGCGTAATAGGCGGTATCGACGCCGAACACCCGGTAGACGATTTCGACCATCCACCAGGGCAGCGGCGGCAGCTTGTCGTAGCCGAGCTGCCATTCGCGGCCATAGGTGAGGGCTTCGATCAGGTCGAGCGGCAGATTGGCGTAGAGGAGCGCCGGCAGCGCCGTCCAGACGAGCCCATGGAGGATGAGGAAAGCCGCGAAGGCCGCCTGCGGGCGGCGCTCCACGGCTTCCATCAATCCGCTCTTTTTCATTGCCTCGTGCGGCGCTCCGGCGTGCCGGCTTAGCACGCGCCGGAGCCCGTAGGCGCCGAATATGGCGCCGTGACGCCGTGCGCAAGCCTTGCTATTGAGCCTCGCTATTGGGACTCTGCGCCGTCGCTCCGGCCGGCCGGGCCGCCGGAGCGGGCCGAGCGCAGCCAATGGGGGTCATCGGCCGACAATGAAGGACATTCTCGACAGGCTCGAAGAGCGACGCGCCAATGCCCGCGCCGGCGGCGGCAAAAAGCGCATCGAGGCGCAGCACCAGCGCGGCAAGCTCACCGCGCGCGAGCGTGTCGAGCTGCTCATGGACAAGAACTCGTTCGAGGAACTCGACATGTTCGTCGAGCATCGCTCGAACGAGTTCGGCATGGAAAAGACGAAGATCCCCGGCGACGGCGTGGTCACCGGCTGGGGCACCGTGAACGGCCGCACCGTCTTCGTCTTCGCCAAGGATTTCACCGTGTTCGGCGGCTCGCTGTCGGAGACCCACGCGCAGAAGATCACCAAGATCCAGGACATGGCGATGCGCGCGCGCGCGCCGATCATCGGCCTGTTCGATGCCGGCGGCGCCCGCATCCAGGAGGGCGTCGCGGCGCTCGGCGGCTATGGCGAGGTGTTCAAGCGCAACGTCGTCGCCTCCGGCGTCATCCCGCAGATTTCCGTGATCATGGGCCCCTGCGCCGGCGGCGACGTCTATTCGCCGGCGATGACCGATTTCATCTTCATGGTGCGCGACACGAGCTACATGTTCGTCACCGGCCCGGACGTGGTGAAGACGGTGACCAACGAGATCGTCACCGCCGAAGAGCTCGGCGGCGCCTCGGTGCACGCCACCAGATCCTCGATCGCCGACGGCGCCTACGACAACGACGTCGAGTGCCTGCTGCAGATGCGCCGGCTGATCGACTTCCTGCCGGCGAATTTTTCCGCGGGCGTGCCGGAATGGCCCTCCTTCGACAAGATCGAGCGCGAGGAGCCCTCGCTCGACACGCTGGTGCCCGACAATCCCAACAAGCCCTACGACATCAAGGAGCTGATCCTGAAAACGGTGGACGAGGGCGACTTCTTCGAGCTTTCCGAAGCGTTCGCCCGCAACATCGTGATCGGCTTCGGCCGCATCGGCGGCCGCACCGTCGGCTTCGTCGCCAACCAGCCGATGGTTCTCGCCGGCGTGCTCGATGCCGACGCCAGCCGCAAGGCGGCGCGCTTCGTGCGCTTCTGCGACGCCTTCGGCATTCCGATCGTCACCTTCGTCGACGTGCCCGGCTTCCTGCCCGGCACCGCGCAGGAATATGGCGGCCTGATCAAGCACGGCGCCAAGCTCCTGTTCGCCTATTCGCAGGCCAGCGTGCCGCTCGTCACCGTGATCACGCGCAAGGCGTTCGGCGGCGCCTATGACGTGATGGCGTCCAAGCACATCGGCGGCGACGTCAACTACGCCTGGCCGACGGCGCAGATCGCGGTGATGGGCGCCAAGGGCGCGGTCGAGATCATCTTCCGCGCCGACATCGGCGACCCGGACAAGATCGCCGCGCGCACCCGCGAATACGAGAAGCGCTTCTTGTCGCCGTTCATCGCCGCCGAGCGCGGCTATATCGACGAGGTGATCATGCCGCACGCAACGCGCCCGCGCATCGCCCGCGCGCTCGCCATGCTGCGCGGCAAGACGGTGGAGATGCCGGCGCGCAAGCACGACAATTTGCCGGTGTAGTGCTAGGATATTCTTGTCTAGCTTGCGGTTGGCCGTAGCAATAGAACGGTGCCGTGGTGTTGGGGTCCGCGCTCTATTATCCTTATATCGATATTCGAAGCGGTGAATGGCTTCGGTCAGCGATATTATTCTGGGACGAAATTCAGACGATCGTCCCAAGCTCTGTAAAGCATCCTTACCATAGTCCCGACACCGAAATCTGCGAGCAGGAAGGATACCTACGGCCCCTTCGCTGCGACTTTCACCAGGATTTACTCAACAGGCTTGGAAAACGCGTAATAAGTTTGTTGCAGCGGCCGGACTGGTTATCTGAACTCTATGGCCGCCGTTCAACGAACGACCCAACTATCAAATCTCTAAAGAAAACAGAGGATGTCGGTGAAGAGGTCCGTAATGACCTTCACGGAGTGGGAATTTATCCCGAGAAGATGACACCGGAGCTTCAAGAGATTCTTGTTCAGCTTGGCGTTGGTCGTATCCATAGCCAAGAATTTCCTCCAGAATTGCTTCGATTGCTGCGCCTGTCAGGCGTTCATCCAAATAAACTGTCGCACGAGCTGAAGAGATTATTTGGGTATAGAGAAGAATATGAGGGTGATTGGTTTATTGTTGATAGTCGTTTCTCACAGGCGTACATGGCTGCACTCGCGGCTGAGCTGGCCAAAGAAGTTCAGCTTTCCCCATTGACTTCAGAGGACGCTTCGCAAGGCTTAAATTTGAGGTGTTTAATTGATGACGTCGCGGCGTCAGGCCCCTCTGACGCGAAGGGTGCTTTGCTAACGCTAGTCATGGAAAGCATTCGTGTCGATCCCGAAGTGCCGATACAAAGACTGATTGCATTTCGCCGACGTAAAGCGGCCCAACTCGCTGAGCTCTCCGGAATCTTTGATGATTTGCGAGCTCAAATCGAAAAAAGCGAGGACGGCTCTGATCTGACGGAGAAGGCAAAAAAACTTTTTGTGAACAAAGTGCGCCCCGGACTGGAAAAGCTCCGAGGCGAACTCAATGATCAGGCGATCCAAAGTGTATGGAGCGGTATTGCTAGAACTGCGACAGTATCGGTGGCTGCCGGCAGCGCACTTGCAACATTCACCGACTGGCCTTCGTCCACACTTCTCGGCGCTGGAGCCTTTTTGACGGTCGCTGACATTGCAGTAAAATCGTATTTTGCTAACAGAAAGGCACGCGCATCGTCGCCATATAGTTATCTTTTCGATGTGCAACGAAAGTTTTCACTACCACGATGGATAGAAAAATGAACGAGTAGTTGTCGCTGTGAGATTGTTTGTCTCAATTTCGAGGATATTCGTAGCGCGGACAGTGATGGATTCGCCGTGAAGTTGCCTCGTCCCCTCGTAATCCTTTTTGGTGCGGGTGCGACAAGAGCCGCCCTCGAAGGTCGCTCGCCTCCTCCGCCTTTAGATGGTGATTTCTTCGAAATTGCGGCTCAAATCCGCGGCCGAGGAACGCCGCGTCTTGCAAAGCGAGTAAGTAAAGACGTGCATGACTTGCATGATAAGGTTGTTGGTATTGGGCTTGAACAATATTACCGCGACATCGAGACAAGGTTGGAACTAAGTCGCTTTGCAAAGTCCGCAAATCGGCCAAAGGATTGGAATACCCGGCGGAAGAATCTTGAAGAGCTTATCCGTCGAGTTTTGATCCAGACGACATGTGAGATGGACAGGGGCTCGACGCGCGTCGAACCAAGTCGGATCCATAGGGCAATTTTGGCTAAGTTGAAGCGTGGCGATGCGTTGATAACGTACAACTACGATACGTTGATTGAGGAGTCGATGCCTGAAAACGACTCTCTCTGGACGCCGCGAGATGGCTATGGCATTCCGGTTAGCGGCATTACCCACGAGTGGTCTAAAAAGTGGTTTTCAATAAGAAAAATTCCATTGCGGACTAAAGCGCGTATCAAATTGTACAAACTGCACGGGAGCGTGAATTGGCGATTGAATCAAATTAACAAGATCGTTATTAAAAAACGACCATACGTTGTTAAATCTAGGAGCGGGAGCCCAAATTTTGAAGAGGCCGCTTTCTTGCCGCCCGGCTGGCATAAACGCATTGATAGGAGGCCATACAATATCATTTGGCGAAATGCACGCTTAGAGCTGGAAAAATGCAAAAGTGTAGTCATAATTGGATACTCGCTTCCGGATACCGACCTAATTGCGCGCGCGCTTTTCCTCGAGGTTGCTCGTCTGCGTAAAGCCAGAAAAAATTTTGTCAAAGAACTACACATAGCAGACACGAGCGAGTCTACCCGCAACCGTATAATTGACCTTTTCATCCCTGCGCTTGGACCAGAAGGAATTGTGTTCCGTTACGGAAGTGCAAAAGAATTAGCCGAACGATGGAAGTAATGGGCAGTGGCGCGACGAAGCAATCCAGAGGTGCGCTCGCGCGCGGGATAGTCGTCACCGATAGCGCGACATTCCGCTTGCCGTCGGTCGCCAATTCAGTTACAAGGGCACGCAGCGAATCTCGCTCGGTGAAGGACGCCTTCGGCCGAGGGTACTCCCGAATGCGGAGCGAGTGCGGTGCCCGCGCGCGGACCGATACAGTCCGCTCCCGGGCAGCTTCGGGCATCATGCTGGCCGGCATTACGACCGGCCCGCGGGGTGCTTCCGCTGGACTGGGACAGGCGGGCGCGGGTAACGCCCGTGTCAGAACGCGAGGTCTCCGCCCCCCGGTCGGGGCGGCCGTACCGGGCCAAACGTCCCGCCACGTCCCAGGAGGCGATGATCCCGGACTTGACGGATACCGGGCCGCTGTGCCAGCCTACCGGGAGGCGAGTCCTCCCGGAGGGACAACTGTGGTTGATGATCAGAAACCGCCGCCCGGCGCGCACGGCGCATCTCGCAATCCAACCCAAAGGGAGATTTTGGCTAGGCAAATGCGGCGCAGCCGGTGGCGCGGACTGTGGCGGGTGTTCGCTCTCGATCCGAACCGGGATTACGAGGCAGAGCGATTGGCCGAAGCCGAGAGGCAACGGCAAGTCTACCAATCTCGCGACGATCCTCGGGGGAAAATCGCGAAGGCTGTCGAGCAAAGCGGCGGGCGATCTGTGGAAAAGACAATACCTGTGGCTGAGAGGACTGTCGAGAACGGCCGCTTCTCCCTGGGGGATTTGGTCGTGTTAATTTCTTGTGCTCTTTTCGCTGAGCCATTTTGCCACGCAGCGGCGGCCGAATTTTTGGCTGGTCATTTTGATAAGGCTGCGCTCGGATTTACGATTGGTCTCCCGCCGGGATTCGCTGGCGGTACATTCCATTGGTGGAAAAAGTGGATAGGCAAAACCGCCCAACAAGCCGCTATTCCTATCGCGGTAACAATGGGAATTGTCGGCGCTATGCTGGCTTTTGCTTATATTGCCGGGCCAGATATATATCGAAGAGCTACGGCGCCGGCGACGCCAGCGACACCTAATCTACCCGTAATCCAAACATCGCCGACTGTAGCACGGCAACAAGGCTTCGGATTCGCAGAGGCGCAACAACCGCCGCCTAAATATCCCTCTAAGAATTATTCACAAGAGGAAAGGCAAAAACTTCTAGGGCTAATCGGCTCAATCTCCGCGTTATTTAATGAGCGAGGATTGCCGGCTGCCCAGACTGCACATGCTTTAGGCGGCATGCCTTGGACTTCGGAAGCTGGATTGGCCGAGACAATCAGTAAGGCGGAGGAGGTTAGAAAATCGCTTGATCTGATCCAAAACAAAATTTGGCAAGATATTGTTCCGAAGAATGCAGCAATCTACGGCGCAGATTTGAATTATATAATCGATACCAAGGCGAAATTTGACCAATTTTCGCGGGCAACGGATCAGTTCACCGGACAAGTCATCAATTTCCAGCGGAATCTCCCATCACTGAGTCAGGATCAACGGAATTGGATTGCCGGACTAATCCAGCAAGGCGGCGGCGAACTTTGGTGGCGAACCGGCCAAGAATTTGAAACTTGGATAAAGCAATGCATTAGTCGAATGGACAGTGAGCGAGACGGGTTGAAATGAGCCGCCATCCTAAAACGGAAATTCCAATTGCTTCGATTTCATGTCGCTGGCATCGTTTGTCTTTAGCTGAGACGGATGCCAGTGACCACGCCTCAGCAGCCTGCTATCGCCGCTCCGAATACGTCAGGATTGTTGCGGTTGTTATATCGGAACTGAAACTCCGCGACGTAAAGCGGCATATATTTGACGCTCATCTTGTGGAACGTGCCGACGATGCCCCGTTTGAAGATCGACCAAAAGCCCTCAATCGTGTTCGTGTGCACGGCGCCAATCACATATTCCTCGATTTTGTGGTGCACGGACTGGCGCGGATAGTCCTTCAAGCCCGAATAAACTTGGTGCTCATCCGTCGCCAACAGACTGACCTTGTTGGAAACGGTTTCGCGGACAAATTTTTCGACGTTATGCTTGCTCACATGATCGAGCACGCGGGCGACGACATTACCCTTGCGTTCAATCGCACCGATGATCGGCGTTTTGCCGGTGCCGGCACCCCCGCCCTTGCCATGGTGGCGGTCTTTCCAGTGGCGATTGTGATCCTTGCCGCCGATCCAAGTTTCGTCGATTTCGACCACGCCACCGAGTTTGTCGGGCAGCTTTTCGATCAGCGCAGCGCGAATGCGGTGGCACATATACCAAGCGGTTTTGTAGGAGCCGAACCCCATGTAGCGGTGGATTTGCCGTGCGCTCATCCCTTTCTTGCTGGTCAACATCAGGTGGATGACGCGGAACCACTGCCGCAAATCGACATTCGTGTTCGCGAAGATCGTCCCGGCGATGTTGGAGAATCGATAGCCGCTGTCGCTGCAATCAGGGCATTCCCATTTGAATTTCATCGTTTTGAGCGGGTACGGCCGGGTCGAGCCGCAGCGCGGGCAAATCACGCCGTTGGGCCAGCGGCGGGCCACAAGATAGGCATCGCAGGCGTCCTCGTTCGGGAAAGTCGCCTCGAATTGAGCGACGGTCATTTGCGGGATTTGCTTCGGCTGCTTGCGGGCCATGTCACTCTCCCAGTGTCAGGGAGTCACATAACACGTCCCGGGTTATCCGTCAAGTCCGGGATCATCGCCTCCCAGGAAGCCTGGCCTGAAGTTGCGGCCGGCGTGCCGAAAGGCGCCACGGCCGGAGCCGCGGTGGAACGACGACAGGCGAGCGCGTGCCGCTCGCACGCGCGCCGCATCGCAAGATGCGGAGGTTTCGAAAACACGTTTGCCGGCGTTCCGCCTCCTTTCTTCCTTTCGTTGTCGTTGCGAGGGAAAAGCGAAGCAATCCAGTTAGTGAGGCAAGGAAACTCCGGATTGATTCCTCGCTGACGGTCCTCGCCGTGACGCATTGAGCACAACTCGGGCGCATCGCGCCGCGGGAAGGATTGCGCTTATCCTCCCCCGCTTGCGGGGGGAGGGGGACCATGCGCAGCATGGGGGAGGGGGCGTGCGGCAGAGAGAATTTGTTTGACGCATGATCGGACCCGGCGGCCGACGCCCCGCCCACCGCCCTTCGGGCGGTCCCCCCTCCCCGCTACGCGGGGCGGGATGGATGCGTAGGTGAGTGAAGTGCCTGAGCAGCCGCCGTCACAAACCGTCGAACAGCGCCGTCGACAAATAGCGTTCGGCGAAGTCGGGCAAGACGACGACGATGGTCTTGCCGGCAAATTCCGGCCGCGCCCCGATCGTCAGCGCTGCGGCAACGGCCGCGCCGGAGGAGATGCCGACCGGTATGCCCTCATAGCGGGCGAGCGCCCGGGCGGTATCGAACGCGCTTTGATTGCTGACGCGGGCGATCTCGTCGATGACGGAGCGGTCGAGAATCTCGGGGACGAATCCGGCGCCGATGCCTTGGATCTTGTGCGGTCCGGGCTTGCCGCCGGAAAGAACGGGGCTGTCTTCCGGCTCGACGGCGACGACGCGCAGCGACGGCTTGCGCGGCTTGAGCACTTGTCCGACGGCGGTGATGGTGCCGCCGGTGCCGACCCCGGCCACGAAGACGTCGATCGTGCCGTTTGTGTCGAGCCAGATTTCTTCCGCGGTGGTGCGGCGATGGATCTCGGGATTGGCGGGATTGCGGAATTGCTGCGGGATGACCGCGTTCGGCGTTTCGCGTGCCAGTTCCTCGGCGCGCGCGACCGCGCCGCTCATGCCCTGCGCCGCCGGCGTCAAGACGAGCTCGGCGCCGAGCAGCGCCAGCATCTTGCGGCGCTCGAGCGACATCGATTCGGGCATGGTGAGGATCAGCCGATAGCCGCGCGCGGCGGCAACGAAGGCAAGCGCGATGCCGGTATTTCCCGATGTCGGCTCGATCAGCACCGAACCGGAGCGGAGCTTGCCTTCCGCCTCGAGCGCATCGATCATCGAAACGCCGATGCGGTCCTTGACGCTGCCGATCGGATTGAAGAATTCGAGCTTGGCGAGAATATTCGCCTTGACGCCGTGCAAGTTCGGCAACCGATTGAGGCGAACGATCGGCGTCACGCCGATCGTGTCGGTGATCGAGTCGAACACGCGTCCGCGGCTGTCGGCGCGGATCGGCGCGGGCGCCGCCGAAGCGGATCTCAGTGCGGCTTCAGACATGACTTTTCTCCAGGCTGCTGCACGGGGGCTGCTTTCGATCATTTCGTTTGCGGGGGAGCTGTAATTAGCGGGATTTCCCGGTAAAAATGCAAGACCATCGGGCAAAAAAGAAGAATGTTGGGCAAGGCACGCGCCGCCGCGCGGCTTTGTTCTAATTTCCTTCGCCAAGGGAGGCGGAATTTCCATCCGCCGCCATCGTTTTCAAGCGGCGAAAGAGGCGCATCATGAATCCGAAGATGAATCCGAAGCAGCCAACCAAGAGGACAAGTCCGATGTCTCCACGCCTTGCGATCGAGTACCGCGACGCTGCGCCGGAGGTTCGCGCCGTGTTCGACGACATCAAGCGCACTCGGCAGATCGAGGACGTCAACAATTTCTGGAAATATCTCGCGCGCGACCCGGCGACGCTCAAGCGCACCTGGGAGAGCGTGAAGGAAATCATGGCGCCGGCGGCGCTCGACGCGCTGACCAAGGAGATGATCTATCTCGCGGTCAGCGTGACCAATGGCTGCGGCTATTGCATCGCCAGCCACGAAGCGGCGGCGCGCAAGGCCGGCATGAGTGAAAAAATGTTCGGCGAGCTGATGGCCGTCGTCGGCATGGCGAATGAGACGAACCGCCTGGCCAATGGCTATCGCGTGCCGATCGACGCGGCGTTCGAGCCATGACGAATGGCCGGCGGTCGCAAGCGGCGTCTGCGGCTGACGGCCACGGCGCCTCCTGCGTCGGCGCAGGCGCTGAAGGAAAGCAAGGACGGCGCGAACGAATTCTTGAACGGCGGCGCCAAGGGGCTATGGTGCGCTTATCCCGCAGGCCTCCTCTCGCGCTCGTAGCTCAGCTGGATAGAGCATCGGACTTCGAATCCGAGGGTCGGGGGTTCGAATCCCTCCGAGCGCGCCATTCGCGGCAACGGGCTTCTGCCCCGCGCCCCCGCGGGCAAACGTCCCGCCCGAGCCGCGCCTCGCCGCGAGCTTTAGAGTTCGATCGTGACCGGCCGCCGACGCTCGCGCGTGCGTTCCGGCGCATGGTCATGCTCGCGCGCGGACGCCGGCAATTGCAGCACCGTCGCCTTCTGGCCCGGAATGAGGCGCGTGACCATCACGATCTGGCCGCCCGGAAATTCCAGGGCGTCGTGATGGACGTTCGGATCGTCCATATTGACCTGGCGGAAACGGGCGACCTGGTGCTCGACGCGCGCCTTGCCGAACATGCTGAAGGCGCGGTCGTATTGGACGTGGTCCGCGAACGCAAGCTCGGTGCCGGGAAGCAGACAGACCGCGACGCCGGGTTCGCCGACGGCCGCGAAGCCGCGGGTGATCGACCTCTCGAAGTCCGTCGCGACCAGGACATCACCGACCTTGGCCGGCCGCGAGGCGACGAGATGCAGACTGTAGTCGCACATGCAAGATACTCCTTTCCAGCGGGTCTCAGCGAACAGCCGAAGCTGCTCGTCAAGCTGAACCCGCGGGGCGAGCAAATGTTCCTGTCCCGGCCGCTCCGGGCTCGCGGCGAGGCGCGCTCGGTGCCGGGTCATCCTTCGGCGGCGGCCGGATCAGGTCAGCGAAAGGGCTGCGGGAGGCCGCCAGTCATAGAGCCAATCGTAATGCCGCAGCAGCCGCGCGCCGCCCATCATGCGCATGGCCATGTCGCGCAGCAGTGCCCTGGCGCCGGGGAGGTGATAATGCGCGCCGTTGCGGGCCGCCAGGCGCTGCACCCTGCACGCGCGCCCGCGGCGGATCGCACAGTAGGTTTGCAGCGCCGCGGCGGCGTCGTCCGGCATGCGCGCGAGGCACTGCGCCGCGACGGCGGCGTCCTCGATCGCCATGGCAGCGCCCTGCGCCAAATGCGGAAGCATGGGATGCGCGGCGTCGCCGAGCAGCGCCACCGGCCCTTGCGACCAGCGCATCAATGGTCCGCGGTCGTAGAGCGTCCATTTCAGCCAGGCCTCCGGCAGGTTGAGAAGCGCGAGCGCGGCCGGTGCCCAGGACTCGGCGACAAGGCGCGGCAGGAAGTCGGCACGACCGGCAGGCGCGCTCCAGCCGGGCGCGTTCCAGCTATCCGCCGTGATCGCCACGATGTTGATGACACGGCCGGCCTTGACCGGATAGTGCACGAGATGGGCATCGCGCCCGAGCCAGAGATGGATCATCGGCGCGCGGAACTCGGCCGCGACCTCTTTCGCCGGGATGAGGCCGCGCCAGGCGGTTTGGCCGGCAAAGCGCGGCGGCTGGGCATAGCCGATGCGCTTGCGAACGAGGGACCAAAGCCCGTCGGCGGCGAGGAGGGCCGCTCCATGCTCGTCCGCCATGCCGGAGCGACCGCGCGCCGATACGGTGACGCCGTTCGGATGCGCGGCGAAATCCTCGACGCGCGTGCCGAGCTTGACGGTGATATCGAGATCGCTGGAGACGGCGCCGCCGAGCGCCGACTGCAAATCGCCGCGATGGATCAGCCAATAGGGCGCACCGTAGCGCTGCTCGGCGGCCTCGCCGAGCGGCATGCGCACGATCTCGCGTCCGCTCGTGGCGCTGAGCACGCGCAAGGCGGTCGGCGCGACGGCGTGCGGCCGCAGCCGGTGCTCCAGGCCAAGATCGATCAGGGTGCGCGCGGCATTGGGGGAAAGCTGGATGCCGGCGCCGGTTTCTTCGAGCCGCTCGGCCTGTTCCAGGACGGTGACGCGAAAACCGTTGCGCGCCAGTGCGAGTGCCGCGGTCAGTCCGCCGATTCCGGCTCCGGCGACGATGACGGTACGCGACGACGTCAGGGCACGCGCTCCCGCGGCGGTTCACACGCGCATATCCTGCAGAGCGCACTCCGCCGGCCGCGCGCCATCCGGCGCGAGCCCCGCGTCGTAGCGGTAGAGCGTCGAACAATAGGGACAGGTGTACTCGCTGTCGTCGCCCATATCGCAGAATATGTGCGGGTGATCGAATGGCGGCTTGGCGCCAACGCACATGAATTTCTTGGCGCCGATCTCGATGACCGGAACGCCGGGGTCGTTGTGGAAGTGAGGAACGATCGCGTCCGCCATGCTCTTAGGATCCCCGCCTGTGGCCGGCGGCAACTTAGCGGTCCGCGGTTTCGATTTCTAGCGATAGGTTGGCCGCAGGCCGACAAATCAGCAGCCGTTGCCGACTGTCAGTGGCCGTCGCAATGCGGTTTCGTTGGCGATGAGCGCCGAGCATGTGCGCCCTGCGCTGGCCGTGCCCTGCGGGGCTCGCGCGCATTCGGCCCGCGAGCAGGGCGAGCGTCGCATCTGTCGCAAATGACCGATCCGATCGACTATGGTCGGGCATGCCGCGTTTCACGCATGACGGCGTGGAGATCGCCTTTCTCGACGAGGGCGAGGGCGAGCCGATCGTGCTCGTGCACGGCTTTGCCTCGAATAAGGAAGTGAACTGGGTCTTCCCCGGCTGGGTGAGGACGCTCGCGGCTGCCGGGCGCCGGGTCATCGCCCTCGACAATCGCGGTCACGGCGAATCGACCAAGCTTTACGAGCCGGCCGCCTATCACAGCGCCATCATGGCCGAAGATGTGCGCGCGCTGCTCGACCATCTCGGCCTGCCTCGCGCCGATGTCATGGGCTATTCGATGGGCGCGCGGATTACGGCGTTCCTGGCGCTGGCGCACGCGGAGCGGGTTCGCTCCGCCGTGCTCGGCGGGCTCGGCATCCGGCTCGTCACGGGGCAGGGTTGGCCGGAAACGATCGCGCAGGCGCTCGAGGCGCGGGCGCTTGCCCATGTGTCCGACCCGGTGGGTTACATGTTTCGCGCCTTCGCCGAGCAGACGAAATCCGACCTCCGCGCGCTGGCGGCCTGCGTGCGCGGCTCGCGTCAGACCTTAAGCCGGGCCGAGCTTGGTCGAATGGCCGTGCCGCTCCTGGTGGCTGTCGGGGGCAATGATCGGATCGCCGGCTCCGCCGAGGAACTCGCCGCACTCATTCCAGGCGCGCAGGCCCTCGTCATCCCGCGGCGCGACCACATGCTTGCGGTCGGCGACCGGGTGTTCAAGAGCGCGGTGGTCGAGTTTCTGGACCGGCGGGCCTGAATGTGCGGGATAAGCCATTGGCCGCGTTTTCTAAGTCAATGGCCTGGAATTCGGCCATTGGACCTCGCTGCTTGCTGACCCCTGGTTTCTGGCCCTGCGCCGCCCCAATTATGCTAGAACCCATGTTCCGGGAGGCAGTGCGATGGCGCAGCATCAGGCGAGGCCGGCGCTCGATACGGTCGATCCAGTGTGGGCGCGCGTCCGGCGCGAGGCGGAGCAGGTGGTCAGGCGCGAGCCCGAACTTGCCACTTTCATCTATTCGACCGTTCTGCACCATGGCACGCTGGAAGCGGCGATCGTCTACCGCCTGGCGGAGCGGCTCGATCATGCGGCGCTGTCGAGCGAGCTGATCCGACAGGCCTATATGGAGGCGCTGGAGGACACTCCGGCGATCGGGGAAAGCTTCCGCGCCGACATCGTGGCGACCGTCGACCGCGATCCGGCCACCCACCGCCTGCTCGAGCCGGTGCTCTATTATAAGGGCTTCCATAGCATTCAAACGCATCGCCTCGCACACTGGCTGTGGACCAAGGAACGCCGCGACTTCGCGCTTTACCTGCAGAGCCGCGCCTCGGCGGTGTTCCAATGCGACATTCATCCGGCGGCGCGCATCGGGCGCGGCATTTTTCTCGATCATGCCACTGGCCTCGTGGTCGGCGAAACCGCCGTGATCGAGGACGACGTGTCGATGCTTCACGGCGTGACTCTCGGCGGCTCGGGCAAGGAGGCCGGCGACCGCCATCCGAAGATCCGCTACGGCGTGATGATTGGCGCCGGCGCCAAGATTCTCGGCAACATCGAAGTCGGACACTGCGCCCGCATCGCCGCGGGCTCGGTGGTGCTCACGCCGGTGCCGAACAACGTGACGGTTGCCGGCGTGCCGGCCAAGGTGGTGGGCCGCGCCGGGTGCCCCGAGCCGGCGCGCCTCATGGATCAGATGCTTTACGACGAGAGTTGATCTGGTGCGATGGATTTGCGGTTTGACGATCCAGCGGCAAGGCTGGGCGAGGAATTTTCAAATCGGAGGACCGCACCGGAACGTTTAGTTGATGGTGGCGCCGCCACACGGGGTGCATCGGGTGTGGCAGCAGGGGGAGCAGCGCCGTGAACGTGCAGGAAGTCAAGAAACTCGACGCTTATCTCAAGAAGTTGTTCGGCAACCCGCGAATCCGCGTGGTGCCGCGGCCGAAGAAAGACGATTCAGCCGAAGTCTATGTCGGAGACGAATTCATCGGCGTGCTCTTCGTCGACGACGAAGACGAGGAGCGGTCCTACAATTTCCAAATGGCGATTCTGGGCGGCGATTTGGAGTAGCAGGGCCGAGGTCAGGCGAACGCGGGAGGGATAAGGAAATCCGCTCCCTGCTTCGTCAGTCGTTGATCTTCAATCGTGCGTCCCCCGCGCGCGGGTGCAACTCCGCCAGCAGCCGGTCGAATCCACCGGCGACGCCGCGCCAATCGTCGAGCCATTCGCGGGGAAAGCGCAGCGTGATCTCGGCGGCATCGAGCGAGCGCTCGTGAATGCAGGTGCCGGGCACAGCGCGCATCCGCCGTGTGCAACGGGCGAAGAACTGTTCGGGCTTTTCCGCAACATAGACGAGGTCTTCTCCCTGATAGGGGGTGCCGCCACGGAACGGGAGGCTGGCGAGCCCGTCGGGGCCGGCCGTCGCCTGCGCCTCCAGGTAACGCGGATAGATGCTGCGCAGCCGCTCGATCGGCGCAAGAGTGGCGCCAAGGCCGGAGATGGTGACGAACAGCCGGTCGCTTGCATTGGCCGGCGCCGCCGCGGAGGCTTCTTCGTCGAGTTTCGCGGCCGGCTTGTCGGGTCGCTTGGTATCCGTTTGCGGCGGCGCGAGCGAGGGCCAGAGAAAGGCAAGGTCGACCCGCTCGTGCGCACCAGGGTGACGTTGCACCGTGGCGCGGATCGCGGCCGGCGGCACATTGAACAGTACGCCGGCGATCGTGATCGGGATCGCCGGCACATCGCGCGGGATCGCCGCGTTCGGCCAAGTCGGCCACAGCACGTAGGCGACGAAGCTTCCGACGGCGGCGACGAGCGTGGCGACCAATGCGAATGGAAGGATGAGCAAGCCGCCGGCCTTCCGCCGGGTCGTGGGCCGAGCCGCCGCGTGCACCGTCATCTTTGTCTTACCGCCTGACGCGAATCAGCGCCGAGTATGGCACGTAACGCCGCCGCCGCGGCTTCGCCTTGCGGCCGAATGGCTTTTCGATGCCGGGGACCGCGGGCGATTAACCTTCTCTTAAGCAATGCGTGGCGGTGCCCCGCACGCTCTGCAATGGCTTCGGCAGAAGCGGAGGCGCCAATGCTCGAAACCATGCTGCCGGCGGTTTCGCCGCAGGCCATCCAGTCTTTTTTCGCCCTCGCCATCGGCTTCGCGGTCGCCGGGCTGTGTGCGAACGGCTATCGACTGTACGGCGAAAGTTTTCCAAGCTTCCGGTTGCTCGAGGTCGGGCCCGCGGCGACGCGTTTCGCCGCAATTCCGCTGCTCATGTTCAGCGCTCCCTTTATCATCATGCGTAACACGGTGCGCGGGCGCCGTCTCGAGCGCCGCCGCGCCGAGTTCGTCATGGTGGCGACCGTGATCGCCGGGCTGTGGAGCCTGATGTCCGGGACAATCGTCGTGATGGCGCTGCAGGCGCTCATCAGCATCTGATCTGGGAGGATAGAGGACGCATGACCGGGACGGAGTGGTGTGAGTTACGCTTGCCTCGTCCGTCGTTAGGTCCTCATTTTGCCGAAGCGGTTTCCGGCTCGCCGGGCGTTTTGGCGGAGCCGGCGACCCGCACCAGGTCGCCGGTTGCTATCCCGTCCGGAGGATTGACGACGACGCGATCGTCCGCGCCGATGCCGGAGGCGATTTCGACCTCGTTGCCGAGATCGCGCGAGATCGTGACCTGCTTGAGGATGATGCGGTTGTCGCCGCCGATGGTTGCGACCTGCAATCCGCTTCGATTGAAAATCAGCGCGCCCGCCGGCACGTTGATCGCGATCTCGGGGTGCGGCAGATCGAAAGTCACATTGGCGAAGTCGCCGGTCATCAGCTCGCCGTGAGAATTGTCGACGACGAGCTGCATCCGCGTCGTGCCCGACGCGATATCGACGGCCTGCGCCGACGCCTCGACGGTCGCCGCGAAGGTCCTCCCCGGATACTCGGGCACCGCGATTTGCGCCTTGGTGCCGATCGGGATGTTGGGCACGTAGCTCTGCGGAACGTTGACATAGACGCGCAGTTTTTTTGTCTGCGAAACCACGAACAGCGGCGGGCCGCCGCCGGCGCCGGCGTTGATCAGCGCCCCGACATCAGTGGCACGGGCGGTCACGAGCCCGTCGAACGGGGCGAGGATGCGCTTGTATTGTTCGAGCACGCGCAGGCGGTCGAGATTGGCCTGCGCGGCCTCGACCAGCCCTTGCTTGTTGGACGCGTCGGCCGCGCGCTGATCGAGGTCTTGCTGCGAGATGGCGCCGGATTTGATCAAATATTGGCCGCGCTTGAAGGTGGCGTCCGCGAGCACTGAATTGGCCTTGGCGCTCGCCAGATCGGCCTTTGCCTGCATGATCTGCTGGTCGAGATCCGGCGCGTCGATTTCAGCAAGGAGGTCGCCGGTCTTGACCGGCGTGCCGATATCGGCCTGCCAGTTTTTCACATAGCCGGTGACGCGCGCATAGATCTGCGCCTGGGTGTAGGCTTCGAGCCGCCCGGGAAGTCCAAAGGTGCCGGCTTTGCCGCGCGTGTCCGGCGGCGCCACGGCAACCACGGGGACGGCCTGGGCCTCGGTCCATTCCTGCAATTTGGCGTCGGCGATCTTGCGCGTGGTGATGCCGACGACGACGATGACGACACCGATGCTCGCCGCTGAAAGCGCCGCGATGTAGAGCCCGCGGCGCGACAGCGTCGGCTGGCGCGGGGCCGAAGGCGGAGCCGATTCAGCCGGCATGCGCTTCTCCGCTCGCGCCGGCGGCCGCCGAGCGGCGACGTTGGTGGATGATGCTGAACACCACCGGGACGAATATCAGAGTTGCGACGGTTGCGAAACAAAGGCCGCCAACGACCGCACGGCCAAGCGGCGCATTCTGCTCGCCGCCTTCGCCCAGGCCGAGCGCCATCGGCAACATGCCGATGATCATGGCGAGCGCCGTCATCACCACTGGACGCAGGCGGACAAACCCCGCTTCGATCGCGGCAGCGACCGCATCGCCGTGACGCTGCAGCTGTTCCTTGGCAAAGCTGACGACGAGAACGCTGTTCGCCGTGGCGACCCCCATGCACATGATCGCGCCGGTCAGCGCCGGCACCGACAGCGTCGTCCCGGTCGCAAACAGCATCCACACGATGCCGGCAAGCGCCGCCGGCAGCGCGCTGATGATGACAAACGGGTCCGCCCAGGACTGGAAGTTGACCACAATCAGCAGATAGATGAGGACGATGGCAGCGCAGAGGCCGAAGACGAGCCCGGAGAAGGAGTCGTTCATGGTCCTGACCTGCCCGAGCATGGCGACCTGTGCGGTCTTGGGCACCTCGTTTGCGGTTTCGTCCAAGACCTTCAGCACGTCGGCGGCGACCGCGCCGAGGTCGCGGCCTTGGCTGGTGCCGTAAACCTGGATCATCGGCTGGATGTTGTATTGCGAATAGACCGCCGGCATCGCCACCCGCTTGAAGTCGGCGATCGCGCCGAGCGTTTGCGGCGGGACGCCCGGCGCCGTGATCGGCAGGTTGCGCAGCGCGTTGAGCGAATCGACCTTATATTGCGGCGTCTGCATCACGATCGAGTAGTTCACGCCGTTCTCCGGGTTGAGCCAGAACGTCGGCTGAACCTGGCTCGACCCGGCGAGACTGACGACCATGCTGTTGGTGACGTCGCGTTCGGTGATGCCGACATATTGGGCGCGCGTGCGGTCGACATCGACGTCGAAGCTCGGCGCGTTGAGCGACTGCTGGATGCGCGCGTCGACCAGCCCGGGCACGTGGCGCAGCCGCCGCAGCAGCGCTTGCGCATAGGCGTAGTTCTGGTCGAGATGGGGACCGCGAATCTGTACCTCGATCGGCGCCGGCGCGCCGAAATTGAGAATTTGGCTGATGATGTCGGCCGGCAGAAACGAGAACGTCACGCCCGGGAAGCGGGCCGGCAGTTCCGCGCGCAAGGCGCGCACATAGCCTGCCGTCGGCCGGTGTCCCTCGCTCAGCCCGACCTGGATTTCGCCGTCCTGCGAGCCGATGGTGCCGGTATTGTTGTAGGTCATGTTGATGCCGCTGACCGGAAAGCCGATGTTGTCGACCAATGTCGCGACCTCTTCCGGCGGAATGAGCTGGCGGATGACCTTCTCGATTTCGGCAAATAGGCGCGCGCTTTCCTCGACACGCGTGCCGACCTGCGCGCGCACATGCAGCAAAATCCGCCCGCCGTCGACGGAGGGAAAGAAATCGCGTCCGAGGTAAGGTGCGAGCGCGAACGTAACGATGATGAAAGCGAGGAAGCAGCTCACCAAGACCCCGCGGCGGCGCATGATCACGGTCAAAAACTCGCGATAGAGCAGGCGAGCGTCCTGGAACCCCGCCTCGAATCGCCGCTGTACGCGCACCAAAGGGTTGCGCGAGGGCGGCAGCGGACCGTCGAGCCCGTGCATATCGGTGTGCGCGGCGTGCCGGCGCAGCATGTACTTCGCCATCGTCGGCACCAGCGTGCGCGACAGGATGAACGACCACACCATCGCCGACATGACCGCTTCCGCCATCGGTACGAACAGAAAGCGCGGTATGCCGGTGAGGAAGAACATCGGCACGAACACGATGCAAATGCACAGCATCGACACGAAGGCGGGCGTCACGATCTGCTCGGCGCCGTCCATGATCGCGGTCTCGACCTCCTTGCCCTGCTCGAGGTGCCAATTGATGTTCTCGATGGTCACCGTGGCCTCGTCGACGAGAATGCCCACGGCCAGCGCCAGGCCGCCCAGCGTCATGATGTTGAGCGTTTCGCCCAGCGCCCAGAGCGTGGCGATCGAGCCGAGCACCGACAGCGGGATCGACGTTGCGATAATCAGCGTCGAGCGGAAGCTGCCGAGAAAGAGCAGAATCATCAGGCTGGTGAGCGCCGCGGCGATGACGCCCTCGCGGATGACGCCGCCGATCGCGGCTTTAATGAAGATCGACTGATCGCCGATCGGCGTAAGGGTCAAGTTGCTGGGCAGGCTTGCTTTCATTTCCTGCACCTTCTGCTTGACGCCTTCGATGATCGAAAGGGTCGAGACCCCGCCGTTCTTCAGCACGAACATCAGCACCGAACGGTTGCCCTCGACGTGAACGATATTGGTCTGCGGCGGATTGCCGTCGCGCACCTGGGCTACGTCATGGATATAGACCATGGCGCCGTTGACGGCCTTGATCGGCAGGTCGCCGAGCGCCTGGATCACCGAGGGTGCGTTATTGAGGTTGATCGCGTATTCGAAGGTGCCGATTTTCTCGGTGCCGACCGGCGTGATCAGGTTCTGCGCGGCGAATGCGTTGGCCACGTCCTGACCGGACAGGCCGCGCGCGCGCATCGCCTGCGGGTCGATATCGATCTGAATCTGACGAAACTTGCCGCCGAACGGCCAGGGCATGGCGGCCCCCGGCACGGTGACGATGGGAACGCGCACGAAGTTGAGGCCGAGGTCGAACAGCGTCTGTTCTGGCAGTCCCTTGCCCGACAGCGCCAGCTGGATGATCGGCACGGTCGAGGCATTGTAGATGAGGATCAGCGGCGGCACGGCGCCGGGCGGCATGTTCCTGAGCAGGGTCTGCGAGATCGCGGTGACCTGCGCGTTCGCGGTGCGGACGTCCGCGCCTTGGTGGAAGAACACCTTGACGATGCCGATGCCGGTGTAGGAATTGGCCTCGATGTGTTCGATGTCGTTGACCGTCGTGGTCAGCGCGCGCTCGAACTGGGTCACCATGCGGCCGGCCATCTCTTCCGGCGGCAGTCCGGTATATCCCCAGATCACCGCGATCACCGGGATCCTGATTTCGGGAAAGATATCGACCGGCGTGCGCCAGGCCGCGAGCGGGCCGATGATGAGGAGGAGGAGCGCGAGGACGACGAAGGTGTAGGGGCGCCGCAGTGCGATGCGCACGAGGGCAGTCATTCGTGACGGGCTCCCCTTTTGACCAACATCCCCCAAGCCCTAGATGGCACGAACGCCGCCCACCGGCGAGACGCTCGCTGTGCAACGCAACATAGCGGCATGGCCCGTCCGAACAACTCACAAAAACGTTTGCCTCTGCCAGCGCCGGTTCGAGGTTCTTGCTCGGCGGCTTCGATTGCCTTGGCTGCAAAATGGTGCGGCCGGCTCTTGGGGGAGAGCCGGCCGCGCGCGAACCCGGTCGGGGGACGGGGAGGGGTGGGGACGTGACCGGGGTCGCGAACTCCTTTCCGCTCAGCGCGAGGTTGCCGTGGCCGGCGCCGCGCGCGGTTCGCCGAGCGAGACCCAGACATTGGGATCGCTCTGCGACTGGCGCTTGACGAAGCGATAGCCGGTGTCCGACCAGAGCAGGATCTCGTCGATCTGGTTGTCGAGGATGTACTCGCCCTTGTCGGTCTTGACCGTGAGAACGGCGTGGCCGTCGCCGCGCTTGTCGCGCACTACGGTGATGAGCAAGGCTTCGCGCGGCCAGCCCGCCCGCATCAGCATGCGGCGCTTGGCGAGCACGTAATCTTCGCAGTCGCCATAGCCGTCGTCGGGATAGTTCCAGAGCTCGACCACGCCCCAGTGCTCCATATCGGTCATCGGCTTGACGTGCGTGTTGACGTACAGATTGACGCGCTCGAGGTCTTTCCAGGCCTGAGCGGAAAGCATGACGTCGCGCGGCTGCGACGGTTTGGTCTTGCATTCGGGATCGTACTCGACGCAGAACTCGATCCAGCCGATCGGCGCTTTGGTGGTTTCGCCAACGGCAATGAACAGCGGGCGGTCCTGCGCGTGGCCGCCGGGCGGTGCCGCGAGCAGCGCGAGCGCGATGACACTCGCGGCCGCGCTCAGCCTGAGGATTGCCTTGGCACCCGAACCCATGTGACCCCTCTCCCGTCTTGTTGGGGTCACGTTTCGCACAAAGCTTTTGCAGCGCCGCTAAGTCGAGTGCTGCAATTTGAAGTAAAGACCGATAAACAGCGAACAGAAATCGTGCCGCGATGTGCCGCAAAATTTTAGTTATTCAAATTCGAGGCAAATTGCGCGCATCTCGTCCGAGTGGCGGCAGCTGCGGACTTTATGCTGCGCCCTTTTGTCTCGGCAGCCGCGCGTCGAGTGCCGGGCGACGCGGCGGGCATGTCGAAGGAACGGTCGCCCCTGGCGATGGAACTTAAAGGGGCTATTTTCGCGTTTACTCCGCGGTCACGTTGTCTGCGGAATCGGAGGCGAAATGAGTTGAATAAAATGCCAGCAGACGGGCCCGACTGTCGGAGAGCCATCTCGAGCGCGCGCGAGGTCACGATTTTGCAGATTGATTTGCCCCGATTGGGGCCATAAAAGGCGCCCGTGTCGGTGGAGGCGAGCATGACCGGACTCTCTATTCCCCATAATGCGTTGGTGTTCGTGGGTGACGGGCAAAAGGCCCTTTTCCTGCGCAATGCCGGCGACGAGAAATTTCCGAATCTGACGACCGAGCGCGTTTTTACGGAGCAAGATCCGCCGACCCACGAGCAGGGCACCGATCGTCCGGGCCGAGCGTTTTTTCATGCAGCGACGACGCGGCGCAGCAGCATCGAGCCGACCGATTGGCATGAACTGGAGAAGGAACGTTTTGCCAAGCGGGTAGCGTCGGCCTTGGAGCAACTGGTCCGCGCGGAGAAGGTCAAGGCACTCGTCGTCGTTGCTCCGCCGCGGACGCTTGCCGAGTTGCGGCAGGCTTTTCACGCCGATGTCAAAAGTCGGATCATTGCCGAAGTCGATAAGGACCTGACCAAGCATCCTGTCGGGGATATCGAGAAACACCTCGTCGGTTGACGGCCAACCGATCGTCGGCGTTGCGGTCTGCTGTGGCGGAATCATGCTACCAAGCCGCCGAAATCATCCGAGGCGTAGTCGCCCGACAGGATTTATGTCGGTTTCAACGTCGCTTTTTGTTCCCTGCGAGCGCCTGAATCCAGGCAAAACCCTCGAGCAGTGAAAAGCGAAACATCGCCCAGTTGAGATTGGCCAAGCAATGTCAACCTACCGTCTCGACAAATTGTTTTCGCCGCGATCGGTAGCCGTTATCGGCGCCAGCCCGCGCAAGACATCCTCGGGTCGCGCCGTGCTCGAAAACCTTCGTCGTGCCGGCTTTGCCGGCAAAGTCTATCTCGTAAATTCGCGCTACGACGAGATCGAGGGGGTGCGGGCGGTCAAATCCTATGACGAGCTTCCCGATGTGCCCGACTTGGCCGCAATCGCGGTGCCGCCGCCAGCCGTTCCCTCCGCCGTGGCGGCGGCGGGGAAGAAAGGGACCGCGGCCGCCATCATCGTTACCGCCGGACTTGGACACGAGGCCGGTTCACTCGCCGAGCTGTGCGAGAGAAACGCGCGTGCGACGGGAATGCGGCTCGTCGGCCCCAATTGTCTCGGCGTGATGGTGCCGGCCGTCAAGCTCAATGCCAGTTTTGCCGCCTCGGGGCCGCCGGCCGGCGACCTTGCGCTGGTTTCGCAATCCGGCGCCATTGCCGCGGGTTTGGCGGAGTGGGCGTCGGTCCGCGGAGTTGGGTTTTCCGCCGTGGTCTCGATCGGCGACAGCATCGACGTCGATTTTGCCGATCTCCTCGATTTCTTCGCCCTCGACCGCGCGACACGTGCCATTCTGCTGTATATCGAGTCGATCAAGGACGCGCGCAAGTTCATGTCGGCGGCGCGTGCTGCGGCCCGCGCCAAGCCGGTGCTGGTGATCAAATCCGGACGTCACGCGCTGGGGGCCCAAGCGGCGCTGACGCACACCGGGGCGCTCGCCGGAGCGGACGCGGTCTATGAAGCCGCATTCCGTCGCGCTGGCCTGTTGCGCGTGCTCGATCTCGACGAGCTGTTTGCCGCCGCCGAGACGCTCGGGCATTTGACCGCTCTTTCCGGCAACCGACTGGCGGTCCTGACCAACGGCGGCGGCGTCGGCGTGCTCGCCGTGGATCGTCTCGCGGATTTTGGCGGCGAACTCGCCGGCATTTCGCCGGAGGCGATGAGCAAGCTCGACGCAGCGTTGCCGCCGATCTGGTCGCGAGCCAACCCGGTCGACATCGCCGGCGACGCCGACGGCGCCAGATACGCGGTCGCGCTCGAGCATCTGCTCGACGACAAAGCAAATGACGCCGTGCTGGTCATGAACGTGCCGACGGCGCTTGCCTCGGCAACGGAGGCGGCGCAATCGGTCATTGCCGTGATCGAGCAGCGTCGCAGGAAAAATGCTCCCGCCAAGCCGGTGTTCGCGATGTGGGTCGGCGAAAGCGGTCCGGTGACTGAGGCGTTCGCGGCGGCCGGTATCCCCAGCTACGCCACGGAAACAAGCGCGATAAATGGCTTCATGCATCTCGTGCGCTACCGGCAATTACGCGACTTGCTGATGGCGACGCCGCCGAGTCTTCCGCAGGACTTCGCGCCGGATATCGCCGCGGTACGGCCGGTCATCGATGGCGCATTGCGCGAACAGCGAACATGGCTCGACCCGGTGGAGATGACGCGGATTTTCTCGGCCTATGGAATATCCATCACGCCGGCCACTCTTGCGCGCGATGCCGATGAGGCCGTCGCGGCTGCCAGGCCGCACCTGGCCAAGGGCGTTGCGGTCGTCCTCAAGATTCAATCGCCCGACATTGTCCACAAGTCGGAAGTTGGCGGCGTAAGACTCAATCTCACCAATGAGGCGGCCGTGCGCGAGGCCGCCGCGGATATTCTGAACAGGGCGCGGACGGTCAAGCCCGGCGCGCGGATCGCCGGCATCGCCGTCTTTCCCATGATCGTGCGTCCCAAGGCGCGCGAACTCATTGTTGGGGTTGCCGACGATCCGACCTTCGGTCCGGTCATCGTTTTTGGACGGGGAGGCACGGCGGTCGAGGTCATCAGCGACAAGGCACTGGCGCTGCCACCACTCGATCTCGTGCTCGCGCGCATTCTCATCGCGCGTACGCGGGTGTCCCGCATTCTCAAGGCCTACCGTAATGTACCCGCCGCCGACGAGCGCGCAGTTGAACTTCTCCTGGTCAAACTGGCACAACTGGTGGCCGATTTTCCCGAGATTCGCGACATCGATCTCAATCCGGTTCTTGCCGACGAGACCGGCGTCATTGCCGTGGACGCGCGGGTTTCGGTCGCCCCGGTCGAGAAGCTTCGTCAGGGGGCGTCGGGCCACCCGCGCTTCGCGATCAGGCCCTATCCGGCGGAGTGGGAGAGGCATATCAAACTGCGGGATGGGGCCGCGATTCTGGCCCGTCCGGTTCGGCCGGAAGACGAACCGCTGTTCCTGAAGTTCTTTGCCGCCGTGAACCAAACCGACTTGCGTTTGCGCTTCTTCGCGCCGGTGAAGGATTTCAGCCACACATTCATCGCGCGATTGACGCAAATCGATTACGCGCGCGCCATGGCGTTCATTGCCATCGAAGAATCGAGCGGAGAAATGTTGGGAGCCGTGCGATTGCACGCGGATGCGAACTACGACAATGGAGAATACGCCATCCTGGTCCGCTCCGATTTGAAAGGGCGCGGTCTCGGTTGGCAGCTGATGCAGTTGATGATCGAATATGCGCGCGCCGAAGGCATACACTCGATCCGCGGACAGGTGCTACAAGAAAACACCACGATGCTGGACATGTGCCGGGAGCTTGGCTTTCAGATCGCGCCCGATCACCAGGAACCTGCGACCGTTGTCGTCAGCTTGTCGGTTTAGAGCATGATCCATCGGCTCGTCGGTCTGGCGGCATGTCATCGTCGGGCAGGATGCGCAACGCGGCGCCGTCGAGATCGTCGTATTGACCGCTCTTGAGCGACCATAGGAAGGCGACGAGCCCGGCGAGGCCGAGCAGCAACGCTACGGGAACGAGAAAGACGAGGACGTTCATCGTCCGGATTCCAGACCAAGCCGTGCGCGCAACGCGTTAAGGGTGACGAGGAGCGAGGAACCCGACATGGCGACTGCGGCGATCAGCGGCGTAACCAGACCGGCGATCGCCAGCGGCACCGCTAGCACGTTATAGGCCGCCGCGAGCGCGAGATTCTGTTTCATCAGGGCGCGCGCCCGTCGCGACACGAAAACGGCACGCAGCACCGGCCTGAGATGTTCGCCGAGGAACAGCGCGTCGGCCTGCGCCTGGGTGAGGTGGGCAGCGGTGATCGGCGACAGCGACACGTGGGCGGCGGCAAGCGCCGGCGCGTCGTTCAATCCGTCTCCGACCATGAGTACCCGGCGGCCCTGCGATTTCAAAAGCGCGATGGCCGCGATCTTTTCCGCCGGGGTAAGCGCCGCGCGCCAATCTGCGATACCGAGCCGTCTCGCCACCGGCGCGACCGCGGTCGGACGGTCGCCCGAAAGCACGATGAGGCGGAGACCGCGATCGATCAGCGCCTTCGTGACCGCGATGGCGTCCGGCCGCAAGACTTGGCGGACGGCGATCGCCGCGGTTTTTCCGGCGTGGGCGAAGGCGATGAAGGATGCATCGCCTTCGCCCGCCGCGGTCTGCCGCTCTCCTTCCGCCAAACCACAGAATTCGGCGCTGCCGAGACGCGCTTGCTCGCCGTCGATCACGGCGCGGACGCCTTGACCCGGCTCCTCGACCGCGCCCGGATAGGGACTGCGGTCGCGCGCTTGGCGCGCCAGCGCCGCGGCGAGCGGATGGCGACTCGACAGTGCGAGCCGCGCCGCGCGCTCGAGCACGTCGCGATCGATGTCCGCGCGTGGGTCGGCGCGCGGATCGGGCAGCGTCAACGTTCCGGTCTTGTCGAAGACGATGGTGTCCGCCTCGGCGAGCCGCTCGATTGCGTCGCCGCCGTTGAGAATGACGCCGGAGCGGAACAGCATGCCCGCCGCCACCACCTGCACCGCGGGAATCGCCAGCGCGATCGCGCAGGGACAGGTGATGATCAGCACGGCGATGGCGATGACGATGGCGTCGTGAAGCGAGGCGCCCGCGATGAGCCAGCCGATCGCGGTGAGCGCCGCCGTCGTGTGCACGAGCGGCGCGTAGAGCCGCGCGGCGCGATCGGCGAGCCGCACGGTCTGCGATTTTGCCTGCGTGGCTTTTTCCAGGAGCCGCTCCACCTCCTCGACCAAGGTGCCGGCGCCGGCGGCGGAGACCCGCATCGTCAACGCGCCCGAGACATTGATGCTGCCGGCGTAGATCGTCGCTCCGGCGCCGACGGCGCGGTGCAAGGTTTCGCCGGTCACCAGGCTCTCGTCGATCTCGGACCTGCCGTTGATGAGAATGCCATCGGCGGGAACACGCTCGCCGGGACGAACCAGCACGCGATCGTCGGGCTGCAAGGCGGCGACCGGTACCTGGGTGAGTTCGCCGCCGGCATCCAGCCGGTGGGCGAATTCAGCCTTGAGGCTCGCCAGATTGCCGGCGAACACGCGGGTTTTGCGCCGCATCGCCAGATCGAGGTAGCGTCCGCACAGCAGAAAGAACAGCAGCATGATTGCGGAATCGAAATAGGCGTGCGCGGCATGCGTCGCGGTCTCGAACAGTGAAAGCCCGAGCGCCAGCGTCACGCCGAGGGCGATGGGCACGTCCATGTTGAGTTGCCGCGCGCGCAGCGCCCGCACCGCGCTCTGAAAGAACGGCTGACCCGCATAGGCCGCGGCCGGCAGCGCAATCAACGCCGAGAGCCAGTGAAACAGGTCGCGCGTCTCCGCCGTCATGTCGCTGACATTGCCGGCCCACACCGAGATCGACAGCAACATCACGTTCATCGCCGCGAAGCCGGCGACGGCGAGGCATTTCAATAGCCATTTGGCCTGCGCGCTCTCGTCCGCCTCGACACGCTCTGGTGCGAACGGATGGGCGTGATAACCGATGCCTTCCAGTGCGTCGATGATGCGAGCGGCGTCGATTTCATCCTCGCGCCAATCAACGGCGAGGCGACGTTGGGTGAAATTGAGCCGCGCGTCGATCACGCCCGGTAGTTTGCTCAGTCCGTCTTCGATCTTGCGGATGCAGCCGGCGCAGCCGACGCCCTCCACCGCGAGCGTCATGTGCGCCGTGCCGGCATCGTTGCGTTCGACGAACATCGATAGATCGAGGGCTTCGGCCATCGCCGGCGCTCACTGCAATACGATGCGGTTCTTCGAGCGGAACAGCCGGTCGCCGCGACGCGCCAGTTCGAGCACGAGATCCCACTGACCGGCGGGAATATTGACGCGGCCACGGAAGCGGCCCGGCGTGTCCTCCTTGACGGCGACCGCGCGATCAAGGCGCCGGTCAGTCGGGCGCTCGAACAGCGCGGTTGCGTCCATTCCGATGAGCGGCATGCCGGAGGCATCGCGCGCGACGATGTCGAGGAGCGCGGCGCCGTCCGCCGCGGCGGTTACCCTCGCTTCGACCTGCCAATGCTGCGCGTCCTGCGCCTTCGCTAGCGCAACCTCGCGCTCGAACAGCTGTCCGGCCCGGTAGGAACTGTCGGTCTCCAGGCCGCCGAAGGTCGAGAGCGCTTTATGCACCAGCACCGCGTTCGCACTGATGACAACTGCGAAGAAGGCCGCGAGCAAGCCGAAAACCATCCGACCCGTGATTTCCGGTGATCGGGACCTTGCCTCGGCCGCGAAATGTTCGTCCGCCATGTTGCCGCCTCACGGTCCGAGGAAGTGGTCGCCGGCGCTTGCTGCCGGTCCCCCGGTCGCCGGCACGATGGTGAAAGTGAGAGGAATCGATGCCTCCGGCGCGAGCCGCTGGTGGGCCGTGACCAGGACGCGCACCTCGCGCGACTGATCGGGGCCGACCTCGATCACCGGATCGCCGCCCGACCGCGCCGCGCTGCCGATCACGTCGACGTCGGCGCCAGCAACCCCGGAGACCTTGAGCACGAAGCTCTGCGGCTCGCGGCTCTTGTTGAGGATGCGGACCGCAAAGGCGTTGCGCAGCGAACCGTCGGCGAGGCGCACGAACAGCGGGTTACGGTCGTGGATGACGCTGACGCCGTCATTGCGCCGCGTCGCTAGCGCATAGGTCATTGCAGCGCCGACCACGAAGATGATGACCGCATAAAGCACTGTGCGCGTGCGCACGATTTTATGGAAGGGTTCTTGCCCCTGCTGCCGACGCTTGATGTTGATGTCGGTGTCGTAGGCGATCAGGCGGGTGGGTCGACCGATTTTTTTCATCACCGCGTCGCAGGCGTCGATGCACAGCCCGCACTGGATGCAGGCGAGACTGGAACCGTTGCGGATGTCGGTGCCGGCCGGACACGCGTGCACGCATTGCAGGCAATCGATGCAGTCTCCGGCGGGTAGGCCGCGTCCGCGCAGCGCCGCCGCCAGTTTTAACGACGCGCGCGGCTCGCCGCGGTCGTAGCGATAGGTGACGTTGAGCGCATGTTCGTCGGTCAAGGCCGCCTGAATACGCGGCCAGGGGCACATGTAGACGCAGACTTGCTCGCGCATCCACCCGGCGAGCGCGTAGGTCGTGAACGTGAGGAGCCCGATGAAGACATAAGCGATGTAAGGTGCCTGAAATGTCGCAAGGTCTCTGACGATGCTCGGTGCGTCGGCGAAGTAAAGGACCCAGGCGCCGCCGGTCCACCACGCCACCATCAGCCAGAGGAAATGCTTCAGTCCGGCGCGCGCGGCGCGTTCGGGCGTCCAGGGCTGCCGGTCGCGCAGCATGCGTTCGCGCCGGTCGCCTTCGGTCCAGCGTTCGACGGCTTGGAAGAGGTCGGTCCACACCGTCTGCGGACAGAGGTAGCCGCACCAGACCCGCCCGGCGACGGCGTTCATCAGGAACAGCGTCATCGCCGCGATGATGAGCAAGCCGGTAAAGTAGTAGACTTCCTGCGGCCAGATTTCGATGAAGAAGAAGTAGAAGCGCCGGCCTGGGAAATCGACCAAAACCGCTTGGTTCGGCGCGTTCGGGCCGCGATCCCAGCGCACGAATGGCAACAGGTAATAAATGCCGAGCGTGACGACCAGCAGCAACCATTTCAGGCGCCGGAACGTGCCGCTGACACGCTGCGGATAGATTTTCTGCCGCGCGGCGTAGAGCGGGGACTCGTCACCGGGTTGATCGGGGTCGGGTCCGCTTGCGCCACGCGACTGTTGCACGGCATTATCAACGAGTTCCGCGAGCGCCGGCTGCGCCCGTTGCGGCGAAGCGGCGGCTGGCACGGAGAGCGCGCTCTCGCGGCCGCGGTCCATCCCATCACTCCCCGCCGCCCAATGTGTGCACGTAGATGGTCAGCGCCTTGAGAGTGGCGTCGTCGAGCTTGGAACCCCATGCCGGCATTACGCCGTCGCGCCCGTTCCAGATTCCTTCCATGATCGTCTTCTTCTCCGGCCCGTAGAGCCAGATCTGGTCGGTCAGATTGGGCGCGCCGACCTCGCGATTGCCCTTGCCCTGCGGTCCATGACAGACGGCGCAATTGTCGGCAAAAATCTTGGCGCCGCGCGCCAGATCGGCGCCCGGCTCGGTCGCCAGTCCGGACAGCGAGCGCACGTAATCGGCGGCGGCAGAAATGTCGTCTGCCTTGAGCAGGCCGTCGCGGCCGAACGCCGGCATCGAGCCCTGATGGCCTTGATCATCTCCGGCGCGGACACCATGGCGGATCGTCTGCGCGATGTCGTCGAGCTTGCCGCCCCAAAGCCAATCATTGTCGACCAAATTAGGGTAGCCCTTGGCGCCGCCGCCGCCGGCGCCGTGGCAAGGCGCACAATTGTCGGCAAAGGCGCGGCGGCCGGCGATACGGGCGAAATCGAGCAGTTCCGGCGTCGATTCGATCTCTTGCAGCGAGGCGGACGCGAGCCGCGTCATCATCGGGCCGCGCTGCACCTGCAAGGCGGCGAGATCGCGGGCGACCGCGTCGCGCGCGTGCCAGTTGAACAGGCCATTGCTGTATGAGGAAATGAGCGGCCACGCCGGATAGACGACCCAGTAGCCGATCGACCAGATGATCGTCGCGTAGAACAGCCATAGCCACCAGCGCGGCAGCGGCGTGTTCAGCTCGTGGATGCCGTCCCACTCATGTCCGGTAGTACCGACCTTCGTCGGCGGTTTTTTATCGGCTTTGCTGCGGCCAAACATTTTCTCAATCCTCCCGCAGCGGCATGCGGGCCGATTCGTCGAATTGCTTCTGGCGCGAGGGCCAGAGCGCGTAGATGAGCACCACTGCGAACAGCACGAGGAAGTAGAGGAGGCCCCAGGTCTGGGCGAGTTGGGCAAAAAACTCGTAGGTCGGCGACACTAGTCGTCTCCTCAGCGAATGTTGGCTTTGTCGTCGTAGAGTTTGAAGTCAACCAGCGTTCCCAGCATCTGCAGATGGGCGATCAGCGCGTCGGCTTCGGTGATGCGGCCTGGAATGCCGGCGAAATTGCGCGCCTGCGCCTTCGGATAGCGGCGCGTGAGCGCCGCGGCCTCCGGCGCATCGGTCGTCGCTTGCGTGCGCAGGTCGGCGAGCGCGTTGGCAATCATCTCGTCGGTATAGGGCACTCCGAGCGTCGCCTGTACCTTCATGTCCTCGGCGATGTGGCTGAAATCGAGATCGGTCGCGAACAGCCAGGGATAGCCGGGCATGATCGAGCCGGGAACGACGGACCGCGGATCGAGCAGATGATCGCGATGCCAGTCGTCGGAGTATCTGCCGCCGACGCGCGCCAGGTCGGGACCGTTGCGCTTCGAGCCCCATTGGAACGGGTGGTCGTACATGCTTTCGGCGGCGAGCGAATAGTGGCCATAGCGCTCGACCTCGTCGCGCAGCGGACGGATCATTTGCGAATGGCAGAGATAGCAGCCCTCGCGCACATAGATGTTGCGCCCCGCAAGCTCGAGCGGCGTATAAGGCCGCATGCCCTCGGCGGTCTCGATGGTGCCGCGCAAGTAAAACAGCGGCACGACCTCCACCAGGCCGCCGACGGCGATCACGATCAAAATGCCGATCAGGAGCAGGATCGAATTGCGCTCGAGGATCCAGTGCCTTTGCCACAGCGGCGTATAGGTCGACATCGGCGCTCCTCCTACTCGGCCGGCGCCAAGCTGACGCCCCGCGCCACAAGTTCACGCGGATAGATCGTCCGCCAGACGTTGAAGGCCATGATCAGCGCGCCGGCGAGAAACAGAAGGCCGCCGATCGCGCGGATCACATAGAAGGGATGCATGGCCTCGACCGTCTCGATGAAGGAATATTCGAGGAAGCCGAGATTGGTGTAGGCGCGCCACATCAGGCCCTGCAGGATTCCCGCCACCCACATCGACGTGACGTAGACGACGATGCCGATGGTCGCGATCCAGAAATGCCAGCCGACCAGTCGCAGCGAATAGAGCGGCCGATTCCACAGCCAGGGCACCAGGCAGTAGATCGCGCCGAAGGAGACGAAGCCGACCCAGCCGAGCGCGCCGGAGTGCACGTGGCCGATCGTCCAATCGGTGTAGTGCGACAGCGAATTGACTTCCTTCACCGACATCACCGGCCCTTCGAAGGTGGCCATGCCGTAGAAAGCGACCGACAGCACCATCATGCGCAGCACGGGGTCGGTCCGCAGCTTGTCCCAGGCACCCGACAGCGTCATGATTCCGTTGATCATGCCGCCCCAGGACGGCATCCACAGCATCACCGAGAAGGTCATGCCCAGCGTCTGCGTCCAGTCCGGCAGTGCCGTGTAGTGGAGGTGATGCGGGCCGGCCCATATGTAGAGGAAGATCAGCGCCCAGAAATGGATGATCGAGAGGCGGTAGCTGTAAATCGGCCGCTCGGCCCGCTTGGGGATGAAGTAATACATCAGGCCGAGGAAGCCGGCGGTGAGGAAGAAGCCGACCGCGTTGTGGCCGTACCACCATTGCACCATCGCGTCCTGCACGCCGGCCCAGACGATGTAGGATTTCGGCGAGAACAGCGACACCGGTACGGCGGCATTGTTGCCGAGATGGAGCACGGCGATGGTGAGAATGAAGGCGAGATAGAACCAGTTCGCGACATAGATATGCGGCTCGGTGCGCCGCATGATGGTGCCGAGATAAACGAGAAGATAGACGACCCAGACGATGGTGAGCCAAAGGTCGGCATACCATTCCGGCTCGGCGTATTCCTTGGATTGGGTGATGCCGAGGAGATAGCCGGTGCCGGCAATGACGATGAAGAAATTGTAGCCGAGCACCACGAACCATGGCGCCAGCTCGCCAGCGAGGCGGGCGCGGCAGGTGCGTTGGACGACGTAGAACGAGGTGGCGATCAGCACGTTGCCGCCGAAGGCGAAGATGACGGCGGAGGTGTGCAGCGGACGTAGCCGTCCGAACGAGATGAAGGAGAGATCGAAGTTGAGCGCGGGAAATGCGAGTTCGAGCGCCAGCCACAGGCCGACGGCGAATCCGGCGACGCCCCAGAACACGGCCAGGAGCGTTGCCAGTTTGACCGGCCCCATATTGTAGTTCGGCTTGTCGTCGATCGTCAGCGGCGCCGCGGCATCGCCGCGTCCGTAATAGCGATTGACGATGGCAAACACCGCGGCCACGCTCGCCGCGGCGAAGAGATAGGCATGGAAAGCGTATTCAGGCGTGTAAGCCCTGGCCGCGATCACGATCGAGAGAAACGCAAGCGCGACAAAGGCGGCCGCTAAGCCGCCTTCGCCGAAAGTCATATATCTCGCCTGTGCGTGCGATTGCGCCATAAGTCACCCCGCGAGGGCCCACGAGTCGAAATGCGTTTAACAAGCATGTCGATTGCGTTTCGGTCTTGATCGAGATCAAGGACCGGCCGATTTCCGCAGAGTCGACGGGAACAAAGCCAAGGTCTGGCTTGGGATTGATCGCGGGAAGGCGGCTCTTCGCGTACCGTTACGTGCAGCCAGCGATAAGCGCCGCGATGCAGCGAGCTCGGCGGAAGACCGCTAGGACTTTGCATCCCAGCTGCGCCAATGCGTGGGATTCACGTCAATCCGCTGCCCCGTTTTTGTATTGATCCATCCGCCGAAATTGCGGCGACAGGGGAATACAAGAGCGTGAGGCCCGTCCCGGTCGATGACGGCCAGCTCAAGATCGCGATCGAACGGCGCCGAAGAGATTGGCTCCCATTCCATGAAGTAAAATTGTAGCGCCGCGCCGCGGGCACCTTGATCTGAGTCAAATGCCGGCGGGCAGCCCATGGACTTTGGCCAGCGACGGGCGCGCAAACTGGCCGGTCCGTGAATCCCGTGGCGGGCTGAAATTGCCGCCAAGCGGTCTACCGCACTGCAGCATCGCCGTTGTCCCGTCCGCTCTCAGTCGAACGCTTGGATGTGCCATTTTTCCCTTCCGCGCTGCGATCAACGTCGTTCCCTGGCACGGTTTCATGCTGGTCATTCTCGAGCGCCGAAAACATCCTCGCTTTATCGTCGTAAGCGAACAGTTCGGCGTAGCGCCCCCATGCGGTGACGACGCGAAGCGTGCGTTCCGCGTCGCGGCGGGTCAGATGATCTTCAAGTTCCACCTCGAATCGCTTGCGCGGCGCGCTGCGCCCTTCCCGCTCTTGCAGGATGCGACAGATATGCGCGGCCAACGGCACGAAGCGGAGCAGATGCTCCTTGAAGAGCCGTTTGCGCTCTTCCGTGTTGCCTTGCGCGAACACTTGTCCGGCGGCCGTGAGCCTCAATCCGCCGTCCTTGAGTTCCGCAAACTCCAAAATGTGCAGTGCTTCGGCGATCGGAAAGAGATCATTGACCTCCAATGCCAGAGAGCTTGCCAGAACGTCCAACTCGGCCTTGCCGCCATAGGGCGGCGCCGACAGGACCTCGATAAGGCCGCTCATCCGATTGACGAGGGCCAGCGGCAAAGGTTGCGCCAGCCCCTCGTGGGCTTGCTTGAGAGCGCCGAGAGAGGCAACCGTCCGCGCAGTCAGCACCGCATAGATATTATCCACGATTTCGCCGAATTCCGCCTCGAGCCGGCTGCGTGGACGCGGCAGCATGATCGGGATTTCTGCGGCAATCCGGCCTGGATTTGGCGCAAGCAGAAGCACGCGGTCGCACATGAGCACGGCTTCCTCGATATTGTGCGTGACCATGAGCACCGATTTGGTGGGGAGTTGCCGTTCAACCCACAGGTCGAGAAAGTCGGTGCGCAGCGTCTCAGCGGTCAAGACGTCGAGCGCCGAAAACGGCTCGTCCATCAGCAGCACTTCGGGCTGGACCGCAATCGCCCGCGCGAACCCGACCCGCTGGCGCATCCCGCCGGACAGCTCGCGCGGATAGGCGGACTGAAAGCCGTCGAGTCCGATAAGATCGATGGCGTCCTGCGCCCGCTGAAGCGATTGCTGCCGCGGCAGGCCAAGCGCGTCGAGTCCGGCCTCCACGTTTTCGAGCACCGTGAGCCATGGAAACAGCGCGAAAGTCTGGAACACCATGGCGATGCCTTCGGCGGGCTCGCTCAGACGCGTGCCGCGGTAGAGGACCTCGCCGGAAGTGGGCCGGATCAGACCTCCGGCAATCCGCAGCAAGGTCGATTTGCCAGAACCCGACCGGCCGAGAAGGCCGAGAACTTCCCCGGCGCGCATCGACATATTGATGTTGTCGAGGACCAGAAGCGGCTCCCCCGAGCGCTTGGCGAAGGCCATGTGGATGTTGCGCAGGTCAATGACGGCGCCATCGGCTTCGACCACGTTTCGCTCCCTTTAATCGAGCCGCGTCCGGCGCTCGGCGTAGGCATAGAGCGGCCGCCACAGCAGCCGGTTCATGCCGACAACAAGCACCGACATGACCGCGATCCCGAGAGCGATCCGCGGATAATCGCCCGCCTCCGTCATTTGCGCGATATAGGCGCCGAGGCCAGACCCGCTGAGCTTGATCGGTCCCCAACTCACCGCCTCGGAGACGATACTTGCGTTCCAGGCTCCGCCCGAGGCGGTGATCGCGCCGGTCACATAGTAGGGAAAGATTCCGGGAAGGATGACGTCGCGCCACCAACGCCATCCGCGGATGCGGAAGCTCGCCGCGGCTTCCTTGAGGTCTGTTGGAAAAGCGCTGGCGCCGGCAATGACGTTGAACACGATGTACCATTGCGTACCGAGGATCATCAGCGGGCTCAACCAGATCGCCGGCGAAAGATCGAGCCGAACGATCAAATAGACTGCAATCGGGAATAACAGGTTGGCCGGAAAGGCCGCGAGAAATTGCGCGATCGGCTGGACCTTTTCCGCCAATGGCGGACGCAGGCCGACGGCGACTCCGACCGGCACCCAGATCAATGTCGCAATGACGACGAGGACGGCAACGCGGAGCAGGGTGATGCCGCCGTTACCTACTGCGTCGAATAGGTCGGTCCAGGTGAGTTCCGCCTGGGCAAATCGTACAAGCGTCCAGCCGAGATAGGCAAGGCCGAGAAAAACGAGACCATACCAGGCCGCGTCGAGCAGGCGCGGCGGCAGCAACCGCCCGGTTCGCGGCCAGCCGGGTAAACGAATGGCGAGGCGGGCGCGGGCTGCCGCCTGCGTGAGCGCGCCGATTGATTCTCCGAGCCGCCGCAGCAGACTTGCGTGCCGAAATAGATCGATAATCCAACTTTTCGGTACGATCTGGGCCGCGGCCTGTTCGTAATGAAACTTGTCGGCCCACGCCACCAAGGGACGAAACATGAGCTGATCGTAGATGAAGATCGTGACGCTCATTGCGACGATCGCCCACCCGACGCCGGCGAGGTCGCGCTCTTGGATCGCGCGCGCGACATAGGAGCCAATGCCGGGCAGCGCCACGTTCAGGTTGCCGACTGAAATCGCTTCCGAGGCCACCACGAAAAACCATCCCCCGGACATCGACATCATCGTGTTCCAAACCAGGCCGGGCATGGCAAAGGGGACCTCGAGGCGCCAGAAACGCTGCCAGCCGGAGAAGCGAAAACCGCGGCTCGCCTCGTCGAGATCATGCGGCACGGTACGCAAGGCCTGGAAAAAGCTGAAAGTCATATTCCAGGCTTGGCTGGTAAAGATCGCGAAAATCGCCGCAAGTTCCGCCCCCAACGCCCGGCTGGGTGACAATGAAACGAAGAAGACGACGGTGAAGGAGAGGTAGCCGAGAACGGGAACGGATTGCAGGACATCCAGGAGCGGAATCAGCACCATCTCGGCGCGTCGGCTCTTGGCCGCCAGCGTGCCGTAGACGAAGGTGAAGACCAGCGAAGCGACGAGCGCCGCCAGCATCCGCATTGTCGTTCGCAGCGCATAGTTCGGCAGCGCCGCCGGCGACAGCGAAATCTCCGGCGGTTGCGTGGCGACGAGGGGAGCGAGCATTTGCCGCGCGCCCGATCCGAAGAGGAGAATAATCGCAACGATTAGCACCAATGCGGCCAAATCCCGCCAGTTTGGCGCTTGCAGGCGCCAAACTCCGCCTCTGAGCACTTCCGCGTGATGCTCCAAGATGCCGCCCCGTATTGCTGCCAAACTATTCCCAAGGAGGATCGGTCGATGCCGAGGCTCAAGTCGTCAGCCTGACCGTTTATGAATACCTCGCTGATTGAAACCTTTGTGACGCTATAAGTACTCGTCTTCTTCGGTGGTTAAACGTCCTCCTGCCATCCGCGATTGTGAATGGGGCACGCGGTCGTGCCGGCTACCCCATGAATTTGATCCACGTCAATGTCAATTTCCTTCAATGGGATGAGCCTGACGTCAGGCAACTTGTCGGCTACTCACATGTATGAGCCAGCGAGTCGTCACTTTCCAAATCTGGCGTTTCTCTGGCCAGCTCTCGCCGCTGCCTCGGTAAGCGACATGGCCGCGCTTGCCGCCAGGCAATTCGCTGATTTCGCCACCGGGCAGCACGACAGCCCGGCGCCGCGCGAACCAGCATGGACGACGCCGCACGCGATCGCGCTGGAACTGGAGACGGTGCGGTTGCGCGACTTCTCAGCCGACAAAGCCGGCGCGCCGGCGTTGCTGTGTGCGCCTTTTGCCCTCCATGGCGCCTGCGTCACCGATCTTGCGCCCGGCCACAGTCTCGTCGCCGCCTTGCGGCGCGCCGGACTGCACCGGCTGTTGGTGACCGATTGGCGTTCGGCGACCGCGCAGATGCGGTTTCTCGACATCGACGACTATCTGGCGGACCTCAACGTCCTGGTCGACGAGATCGGCGCGCCGGTCGATCTCATCGGCTTATGTCAGGGAGGCTGGATGGGGCTCGTTTACGCCGCGCGGTTTCCAGCCAAGGTGCGCAGGCTGGTGCTGGCCGGCGCGCCGATCGATACGACGCCCGCGCCTTCCGCGTTGTCGGCGCTCGCCGAGGCGACGCCGCTCGAGGTATTTCGTGAAATGGTGCGGCTTGGCGACGGCTGTGTCCCCGGTCGCAAGGTGCTGAAGTTCTGGGGACCGGAGTCGCTCGATGACGACAGCGTTCGGCAGTTGCTGCAGACCAACGAACCGGCCGACTCCGCCGCCTTCGCCCGGCTCCAGGCCCGTTTCCAGGACTGGTATTCCTGGACCCTGGATTTGCCGGGGAGCTATTTTCTCGAGGTCGTGGAAAAACTGTACAAGCGCAACGAGCTCGCCGCCGGCACCTTCATGGCGCTGGGAGCGCGAGTCGATCTCGCGACCGTGAAAGCGCCGATCTTCCTGCTGGCCGCACGCGACGATGAATTGGTGGCGCCGGCGCAGCTATTCGCCACCGAGCGTCTGGTCGGTACGCCGGCGCAGCACATCCGCAAGGCGCTCGTGCCCGGCCGTCATATCGGTCTGTTCATGGGCAAGAAGGTCCTCGATGAGATCTGGCCGAAGATCGTGCGCTGGATCGGCGAGCCGATGCCGGTCGCTCCGCGCCACGTGCAAACGCACGCAAAGGGACGCGTCCAAATGACCGCCGTGGGAGGTTGAAAGATATCCTCTCCCGCGCCGGTGTATGCCCGGCCCGCATGCGACGGCACGGTATTGATTTTGATCAGTGGTGGTAGTCAGTGTTCTCGTCAAGGAAGGAGCAGAGCGATGAAACCAACATCAATTGTGCTCTCTGCATTAGCGGTTGTTACTGCGAGCGCTGCGGCGGTAACCAGCGCATCCGCGCAGGTGTTGAATCTTTCCGGCGAGTTCCGCTGCGTCCAGGGATGCGCCGTCGGTCCACCCGCGCTGGCCTACGTGACGCAAAACGGTTGGGAGCTTAATCTCGTCAACGAAGCGGGTGACCCATCCAGGGCCTGGATCGATTGGCCCGGTCATATTTGGGCCGAGCGCTGGAACGAGGGTGCGATCTATTCTCCCGATGGCCTGACGATCCAGTTCGACCGCGGGACGGTTTGGCAGCGCGTGGTCGAAGTTCCGGTCCCGGCGACTCGGCGTGCGAAGTGAATTATCGCGGCGCTCATTCCTTCAAGCGACAACGGTCAACGCGCTTTCGCTTCACGCGAGTTTGTGGCGTGCACCGTCTTGTCGCGGATGACGCAGAATGAGCATGGCTGCGGAATGCGGCCAGACGCCTCGATCAGGAAGCGGACAGGTTGAACAATCCCTTGAGGCCGAAGCCGACGGCAAACGCCACGGCGGCGGCACTCATGCCGATCAATAGCGCTTCCAGCCCGGACCGCCACCACGTCACCGGCGACCATCGGCTCTTGATGGCGCCGACGCCGAAGAAGGTCGCACCGGTGGCGGCAACAGAAGGCGCGAGCCCTCCCGCCGAGAGGTAGGTGACGAGCGGCACAAGTCCACACAGAATGAAGGCGGCAAATGTGCTGAGCGCGGCGGCGGTGGGCGATCTCGGCGTTGGCGAAAGACCGTATTCCTCGATCGCCATCGTCTTCGCCCAGAGATCGCGGTCGGACGTGATTACGGCGACGATCCGCTCGAGGTCGCCGCCGGAAAAGCCCTTGGCCGCGAAAATCTGCCTGATCTCCTCGCGTTCGCCCTCCGGGGCCAGCGCGATGTGCTTGCGCTCGATGCCAAGGATGCGATCGTAGTCGTCGCGCTCGGCCTTGGTGCCGCTGTAGTTCGACGCCGCCATGGCAAAGCCGTCGGCGAGAAGATTGGCGAACCCGAGCACCAGCACCACCGTCGCCGAGAGGTCGGCACCGACGACTCCGGCTACGACGGCGAAGATCGTCACCGCGCCGTCGATCCCGCCATAGATCCAATCGCGCAGGTAATTGCTACGCGGTCCGCGCGCGAGTCGCGCGGTGATCGCCTGTCGCGTGTGGCTGTGCTCCAGCGTGTCTTGCATTCGCTGATTTGACGCCCGGTCGGCTCCGATCCCATCCACGGAATCGCCGCCAGCTTTAGTTTGCTCGGAATCCGCGCCGGCGACTTGACCTGAATCAATCACTGCCGGACACAAGCTAGAACAGGATGCAGTTACCAAGAGCTTGCTAGCGACAATTGGCCGGTAGAGGCTGCCGCTGCCATAGGGTGATGGTCTGCCCATCTGGCGTCGGCCAATCTTCGACCGGAATGAATCCGGCTTGCTCGGCGGCTTGTCGCATGTAAGCACGATTGATGGGCGGAGGGATATCGCCGCGCACTTTGTCGGACGTCAGCAAGACGCAAGCGTCGACATTCTCGTTTGTGAGCCACGCAAGATAACTTTGGATCGATTCTCCCGTGACGAAGGGCTCAATTTGGCGCATTCCGAACTGCGTGCCGCTGGAGAGCAACTGCTGCAGGTTCACACTGTTCACGTTGTAAAGGAAGTGGCGGAAGCCAAATGCCGTCACGGCGTTCGATCCAGCGAGGCGGCTGATGGCCATTGCGGTTTCGGCGCTGAGGTTGATCCACGCGCGGCCCGCAGCCGGACCAATCGGCTCGGCGACGTTACTTGGACCGAGGCGTCCCGCGGCTTCATATCGTTGGATAGAACCGCGACCATCCGTCACGACCGCTTGGCCGAGCACTGGGAGGTCTGCAATCCAAGGCGCGGAAAACGGAGTGCGCAAATCCAAGAAAGGGATGCTTGTGCCAATTGCCACAGCCGCAAGCAGCAAGACCACCGTCAACCTGTAATATTGATGGCTGCTGATCCTGACGAAGGCCCAGGCGGTCAGCACAAGCATTGCAGGCACGATCGGCGCGAAAAAAGCGCTGCCTTGGTCCCGTGAGGAGGCCAGAGCCGACCATGCCTCGGCGACGACTATAAATAACGGGACAGTTCGCGAACGCACAACACGATACACAAGAGCGGTGCTCCGGCTCGTGAGTGCTTCAATGAGGGCGCCGGAAAGCGCGGCCGCCGCACCAGCAAGAATGATCAGAAGGTGAGGCAGGTAAACTCCGGAATTACACAGGACTCTGAGCGTATTCAGCCACGCGTCCAGGCCGGAGTACGCAGCTCCGTATTCCGCGGCACGCGGACCATAGCCGAAGCTGAAAAGATACTCGAAAACGGCTCTGCCATGCGGCCCGAGCCATGTGGCCGCAGTAAAGGCCGCCAACAATAGTGCAAGCGAGAGCATCAGAACACGTCGGGACCGATCGATCGGCTCGGCAACTGCGTATACAAAAGCGCCAATGACGACCCCAGGCACGAAGGCAATCGTCATCGTTCGCGTCAGCGGCATCAAGCCGAGGCTTATACCGAATACGACCGCCCATCCGATCCGCTCGAACCTGTTCGACTTCAGCAGTGCCAGCAGCGCGACGGTGAGCGCCAGCGTGACTGGCATCGAGAAATGGAAGCTGCGGGAGAAGACCAGGATGATCGGGCAGGAGGCGACCAGAATGCTGGCAATCAATCCGATCTGACGCGACCCGAGGGATTTTCCAAGGAAGTAGCTTGCCGGAATGCAGCTTGTCCCCGCCAGTAGCGGTACTGCGAATCCGGCAATCACGTGCGGTCCCGTGACAACGAATAACAGGGAGGAGAGGGCGGTCGTCACCGGCGCATAGATGGCCCGACCCTCGACGGACCGCAGCCAACCGATAACGCCGCGGTGCAGGAGCGCGTAATAGTCGCCCAGAGCAAACCCAAGATAGCCTGCCTCATCGATGTCGAGCGGTTGGCCGTGTCGGTAGATCCAAATCCAGCGCGCGCCGACGAATAGAAAGAACAGGGTCACCGCCAGCATGGTCAACCGATATGAGAGCGGCCGATCGCCTGGAGTTCCGGTTGTTGCAACTCCAGCCGCACCGTGTGGCGCTTTTCCAGTTGCCGCTAACCAACGGATCATTCGTAGCCCCCGGGAACGATCACGGCCGCGCTGGCTTGCGGTCTCGCGCTGGCTTGCGGTCTCGCGCTGGCTTGCGGTCTCAAGACAATTAGCGACCGCTCCGCATGATGCGCTGTCACGGCAGATTGGCGCCCGGATCGATCATCGCCCCCGCGCTTGCAGCGCGTCCTGCTCTTTACCAACCCGCCGAAGACCAGCACCTTATAGCTGGCTGTCTAGCGTCTGCAGACAAAGGCGTAAACCTTCCCGCCACTGCGGCAACGCGACGCCGAACCGTTGGCGAAAGCGCGCGCCATCGAGCCACGAGTTCTTCGGCCGGGCGGCCGGCGTGGGGTATTCCTCTGTGGTCACCGGGAGGAGTTGCGGCATGCGTTGCGCCGCGATCAGTCCGGTTCGCCGCGCTTCTTCCAGAATGGCTTCGGCAAAGCCAAACCGGCTTGTCGCGTCCGATGCCGTCAGGTGAAACAAACCGGACATGAAGGAGCCGTCGGCGCGCTCGGCGAGCGCTTGCCGGACGGCGTGAAACGTAGCATCCGCCAGGTTGCGCGCCCAGTTTGGCGTGCCGACCTGATCCGCGACGATCCTGATTTCGTCTTTCTCGGCCGCCAACCGCAGCACCGTGAGCATGAAGTTGTGCCCGCGCGCGGCATAGACCCAGCTGGTGCGGAAAATAAGGTATGCGTCTGCGGCCTGAGCGATTGCGATCTCGCCGGCCAGTTTGCTGCGTCCATAGGCGTTGATCGGATGCGGCGAATCGTCCTCCAGATAGGGGCTCTCCTTGGTGCCGTCGAAGACATAATCCGTCGAATAATGCACGAGCAGTGCGCCGCAGGCGCGCGCCTCCTGCGCCAAAACGCCTGGCGCGGTGCAGTTCACGCTCATCGCCATCCGTTCCTCGCCTTCAGCCCGGTCGACCAGGGTATAGGCCGCCGCATTGACGATGACGGCGGGACCTATACTGCGAACGAGGCTCGGCAAGCACTCAGGCAGCGACAGATCGCAGTCATGGCGATCCAGCGCCACGATATTTCCGAGAGGCTGAAGACTCCTGCGTAGCTCCCAGCCGATCTGGCCGTTGGCCCCCAAGAGCAATAGCCTCACGGAAAGACCTCGGCGTCGCGCAGTAATTTGCCCGCTCGATCTCTCGCCGACAGCGTCGGCTGGCCGATCGGCCATTCAATGCCGATCGCTGGATCATTCCATGCGATGCAGCGTTCGTATTCCGGCGCATAGTAATCCGTGCACTTGTAGAGAAAGTCCGCGCTGTCTGAAAGCACGAGAAAACCGTGCGCGAAGCCGCTCGGTATCCACAACTGGCGATAATTATCTTCGCTCAACTCGGTGCCGACCCACCGGCCAAAGGTCGGAGACGATTTTCGCAGATCGACGGCGACGTCGAACACGTGCCCCGCGGCAGCGCGGACCAATTTGCCCTGCGGCTGCTTGATCTGATAATGCAGGCCGCGGAGCACGCCGCGGCTTGAGCGGGAATGATTATCCTGGACGAAATGGACATCGGTACCCGCCGCGTCGCGGAATCTCTGCTCATTCCAGCTTTCCAGCAAAAAACCGCGTTCGTCGCCGAATACCGCAGGTTCGCAGATCAGGACGTCGGGAATCGACGTTCGTATCACTTTCATGATCGCGCGCGCTCGTGTTCCTCAATGAATTGAGGGAGTCGGCTCGTCGAGGAATATTTCTCGGTTAGCCAATGGCGTTGGCGAGATTCGCTAGATTTCCGGCACAGGTCAACGCCAATTTCACAGCCGGCGCAAGGCAACCGACTGGTTCAGCCGCAAACGTTCTCTTCGAGAAAGTCCGGGTGCTGCAGGCGGGTGAACTCGATGGCGAAGCCGTCTTCGAGATGACGCACCACGCGGCCTGGCACCTTGCCGAGCGTGATCAACGAACCGATCGGCGGGCGCTGATCGGTGGCGATACCGGCGCCCGATTGCGATACGTCGATGATGCGGCAAGTGACGTTGAGGCCGTTGGGCATGATCAAGCGGCCACTGGGGTTGCGCGGCACGATACGACCGTGGCGCCGGTCTTCCGGCAGGCCGAGGATTTGGCGGTTGGCAAGCCAAGTGAGCTGGGCGGCGAGCTTGTCGCGTTTGCGTGTGGTTGCTGCAATCGTCATTGCGAAGCCGTTCTGAAAGATACGCGCGATGTGGCCTTCGAGCCGGCCCAAATGATCGACATAGGCGATGATGCGCTCGCCGGGCTGGCCGCCGACCGGGGCGATCAGCGCCATGCCGCCCGGCGACATGTTTACGACTTGGCAGGGGAACTCGCGCCGGTCGGCCAGCATGTAGCGGCCAAGCAGGTTGACGCGGACGCGCTGAAAGCGACGGCGCTCCTCGCTGAGCGTTCGCAATTGCGGTTTTCGTTCCGGTAACGCCATGCCGACCGCTGAGCCTAGTTCGCGCGCGAGTGAGCCTAGGCGCGCGATGTTAACGGCCCGTTAGCCGCCATTCATACGGCTTCGTCTTTCCCAGAAGCGGCGAACGCGCTACGAGCGCCCGCCTTCGTGCACGACCAGACGGTGGCGGCGGCGCTCGGCGAGGAAGCGCGGCAAAAGGCGCTTTTCAACCGCGGCGCCTACATGGCGGCGGCTGCCGAGCGTGAGCGCCCCGATCGGATTCGTGCCGAGCCATTGCGGAACCTTCAGCGGCGCCAATACGCCAATCGTGCGCGCCAGATTTGGCCGCCGCGCGCCGAGCGGCAGCAGCAACAGCTCGAGATCGACCGCTGCGCCGGCGGCGTTTTGCGCGGTTGCGCCGGCAACTGTGCCGACGCATTCATCGGCGAGGATCGCGAGCAGGCTCGCCACGATTGGCCGGCTCTCCGTGGTCCAAAGCTCGAGAAACGCCTCGCCTTTGAGCTCGCGGCCGAACAGGGCGCAGACCCGCGTGCCGGCAAGGCGCAGCGGATAACTGCTGCTGCCGTCGAGCGCGAGAATGAAGGCATCGCCGAGCGCGCCGCGAATGGCACCGGGCTCGATCTCGGCCCGCTCTGGCGCCGGCCGCTGGCCACGCCGCTTCTCCCAATAGGCATAGAGCTCGCGGCTTGCTGCGTGTTTCATGGATAAATCTGCCCTGCATTCGCCGCGCGCTTGTTCCGCACCTGTCCCCGATCGGGACAGTGGCGGCAGACGGCGCCATGCAATGGAGAGCAGAGCAGGGCGCGTGCCGACCGCGCATTTCGGGAATCGGAGGCGGGCGGCGACGCTCGATTAATGTTAACAAAGAACTGCCGTTGGCGCCGCGCGCACCGCCGGCCTAGGGTGGCGTCAGCGAAATCCACGCGCTGCCGGCATTCTCCGGCGGTATTCTCGAAAAAAGGGAGGCGAGGGGATGTGACCGACGCCGCGGCCCCCGCAGCGGGGGCCGCCATGGGATCTCGGGGGGGGCGCCCCGAGTTTCGTCGGCGTTGAACGCGGAACCCCGCGCAGGGTGCAAAAGGGAGGGCACGCGCCCTCCCTTTTGTTTCTCTTCAGCCTGGCTTCGCGCCGCAGTGCTTGCCGTCGCAGCGCGTGCCGTCTATCTCGGCGCGGCGCAGGTGCATCCCGTGACTCAGCCCTCCGAGCCGATATTCAACGTGCCAGCGGTCGTCATTGCGACGGTAGCCGTGCTGGTGCTCGTGCACATGTTCCGTACGTTGGTGTTGACTGACGCGGCGGACTTGCAGTTCTTGCTCACCTTCGCGTTTATTCCCGCGCGCTACGACACCGATCTCGCCATTGGCAGTGCATTTCCCGGCGGCATGGCCGCCGATCTCTGGACCTTTTTCAGCTACGCATTCATCCACGCCGATCTCTTGCATATCGGCGTCAATGTGGCCTGGCTCATGCCTTTTGGCAGCGCGCTCGCCCGCCGGTTCGGCGCATGGCGCTACCTCGGCTTCATGCTGGTGACGGCGGCGGCCGGCGCACTGGCGCATCTTGTCAGTCATCTAGGCGAGATGGTGCCGATGATCGGCGCCTCGGCGGCGATTTCCGGCGCCATGGCTGGAGCAATGCGTTTCGTCTTCCAAGGACACGGCCCGCTCGTCATGCGGGGCGGTGAGGGCGGCGGCGGCGATGCCTATCGCGTGCCGGCGGCGCCGCTGAGCGCGACGTTGCGCGACCCGCGTTTCCTGATCTTCTTTGCCGTCTGGGTAGGGTTGAATGCGCTCCTCGGCCTCGGCACGCTGCCAATCGCCGGGGAGGGAGAGCAAATCGCATGGCAGGCGCATATCGGCGGCTTTATCGCTGGTCTTTTCCTGTTCAATGCCTTCGATCCAGCAATGCAGCGCATGAATTCGGCCGGCCACTTGTAAAGCGCTTCGTCCCATCACGGCCCTGCCGTATTTCCTTGGCATCATTTCCGAACCGAGCCGGCCTCATGGGTCCATCCGACGAGGCGTGCTGCGGCGCAGCAGTGCCGCGAAAGCCATCGAGAAATGCAGCCGGCCGCAAATAAACCTATCGGCGAAACCCGCCGGCGACTAAAACATTATCTTTCTCGTCTTTATCGGCCCGCTCGGGGTAGGCTGGCCATCGAGATGAAGCTAGGGAGGTTACGTATGACTGTCAGCATTATTCTCGCGGGCAAGGGCCGTGAGGTTGTCACCGTCGATCCGGGTGCCAGTCTTGCCGACACGGCACGGATTCTCGCTAACAAGCGAATCGGCGCGGCGCTCATCCTCGGCCCCGATCGCCGGATCGCCGGCATCATTTCGGAACGCGATGTGGTGCGGGCGCTTGCCGAGCGGGGAGAGAGCGCGCTCAAGGAGCCGGTAAGCCAGACGATGACGCGCAAGGTCGAGACTTGTAGCGAGAGCGAGACCGTCTCGAGCATCATGGAGCGCATGACCGTCGGCAAGTTTCGTCACCTCCCGGTGGTCGACCAGGGCCGCGTCGTCGGGATCGTGTCGATCGGTGATATCGTCAAGCACCGACTCCATGAGATGGAACAAGAGTCGGCCGCGATGCGCGACTACATCAGGACAGCCTGAGCGCGTTCAAATATTCGTCTGGCGGGTGATTTAGCTGAGGGCCGCCATGGTGGCGGCGATCGGCTCCAGCGCTTTTTCCGTGGCGGCCTTGCCGGCAGCGATCGCTTCCGCCGCGCGATGAAAGTCGAGCCAGCCGATATGACCGATATGCGGGGTGATGTGCACGTCCGGAGGATCGCCGGCGAGCCGCATGCGGGTCAGGCGGTCCTGCATGATGTTGAATGCCTCGATCATGACGGTGGAAAAACTCGGCCGCATGTTGCCGGCGAAGATTTGACGCCGCAGTGCTCGTTCGGCGCCGAACATGCCGAGGCCGAGGAATCCATTGCGCGGCTTCCCCTCCGGTACGGCGACCGGTCCGTCGCTCGCATCCGAGCCATGGCTCGCGATGGTGGCGCCGCGGGCGAAGCGATCGGCGTCAAGATTGACCGCAATGACGACGCGCGCGCCGAATGCGCGCGCCGCGGAAACCGGGACCGGATTGACCAGCGCGCCATCCATCAACCAGCGGCCGCCGAGATGGACCGGCGGAAATAATCCCGGCAATGCGTAGGAAGCGCGCAGCGCCAGCGACAGGTCGCCCCGCGTCAGCCAGATTTCGTGGCCGGTTCCGACCTCGGTCGCAATCGCAGCGAAGCGGACCGGCAAATCCTCGATCTGTGTGGTGCCGACCGCTTCCTCCAGCCGCCTTGCCAAGCGGCCGCCGCCGATGAGGCCCGAGCCGCCGACCCTGACATCGAGATAGCTGAGGATGCGCCGAACAGTCAGCGCCCGCGCCCAACCCTCGAACTGCTCCAGTTGGTTCTTGACGTAGCAGCCGCCGACCAGTGCACCCATCGAGGTGCCCACGACGATGTCGGGAGTGAAGCCATGCTCGAGCAGCGCGTGAATGACGCCGATATGGGCAAAGCCCCGCGCGGCGCCGCTGCCGAGCACGAGGCCGATCGTGGGGCGCGCTCCCTGCGCCTGAATGGGCTTGGGTCCGACGTCTACGATAGTCACCTGACGCTCGTTTCGCTCGCGGCAACGAAGCCTTGCAGGACCATCATTTTCTCCGTTGCGGCCATGATCCGCTATAGGGACAGCAGTAACAAGCCGTTAGGCGCATTATGGTGAAGTCGCAGCTGCGCTGCGCGAATGCGGAGGTTCGATGTGGCTTGAAATTGCCGCGATTGGGATCGAAAAAAACCGCCATGTCGGGGCGAAGCTCAAGTCGACTTTGGCGCTGGGCAGTGATGGCGGCATCGGTGTTGGTCTTCTCGGCGCCGATCCATGCTCTCGCACAAACGCGTAATCTGTTTTCGCCACAACCCACGGTTCCCGTCCCGCTCACTCCCGGCACCGGTTCGCCGGGCTCGTCGCTTGCTCCCGCGGCGCCAACGCCGCCGCCTGCACCTGTCCCCCTGGCGCAGGCCGTGCCTGTGGTTCCGGCCGGCCACGTGGCGCTTGCGCTCGCTGCCCGCTACGGCCGCGACGCGCCGCAGATCAGCGGCGGTCTGGTCTGGCGGGTCTATTCCGGCAAGCCGGATGCCACCGGAGTGTTCCGCCTGATCAAAGAGGAAAAGGCGCCGTCGCCTACCTTCGTGCTGCCGCCCGGCAACTATGTGGTGCATGCAAGCCTCGGCCTCGCCAGCGCGGCCAAGGCCGTGCAGCTGAGCTCCGAGACGGTTCGTGAAGTGCTCGACATCCCCGCCGGCGGCGTGCGGCTGGAGGGCCGGGTCGGCGATGCGCGCATTCCATCGGGGCAAATCTTCTTCGACGTCTATGCGGGAAGCCAGTTCGACACCACCGATCGCCGCCCGATCGCCCATAGCGTGATGACCGGCGACGTCGTGCTGCTTCCCGAAGGGACCTACTACATCGTGTCGAACTACGGCGACGGCAATTCGGTGGTCCGTTCGGATGTCCACGTCCAGGCAGGCAGGCTGACCGATATCGTCGTCACCCATCGCGCGGCCGTCATCACTCTCAAGCTGGTAAACGACACCGGCGGCGAGGCGCTGGCCAACACGCAATGGACGGTGCTCACCCCCGGCGGCGACGTGATCAAGGAATCGATCGGGGCGTTTCCGCGCGTCGTCCTCGCCGAGGGCGACTATCACATCATCGCGCGCAATGAAGGCAAGACCTACCAACGCGATTTCAAGGTCATCACCGGCGTCGACGGTGAGGTCCAGGTGCTGGCGCGGTGACCGCGCACGCCGATGTTTGCCGGCACTCTGAGATGTCGGCGCGCAGCGGCCGACGACATTGCGGATTAACTTCGAAACCGTGCGTGGCGATCGCCGTTACGCCGCCTTGTGCATACCCCGCTCGTCGGGCGGCACTGCTTCGCCGACAAGCGCGGTAAGCGCGGCGTCGAGCGGCATCGTCTGCTGCTTCTCCGAGCCGAGGCGGCGGATCGACACCGTGCGCTCGGCGGCTTCCTTCTTGCCGACGACGAGGAGCACCGGGACCTTCGCCAAAGAGTGCTCTCGCACCTTGTAATTGATCTTCTCGTTGCGCAGGTCGCCTTCGACGCGCAAGCCCAAGCGCCGCGCCGCAGCGATCGCTTCGCGCGCATAGTCGTCGGCGTCCGAGGTGATGGTGGCGACAACCGCCTGCAGCGGCGACAGCCACAGCGGCAAATGTCCGGCATAATGCTCGATCATGATCCCGGTAAACCGCTCAAGGGAACCGAACATCGCGCGGTGCAACATCACCGGCGTCACTTTGTTCGAGTGTTCGTCGATGTAGAACGCGCCCAGCCGGCCAGGCATGTTGAGATCGACCTGGACGGTGCCGCACTGCCAGTCGCGGCCGATGGCGTCGCGCAGCACGTATTCGAGCTTCGGGCCGTAGAACGCGCCTTCGCCCTTGTTGAGCGTCCATGGCCGGCCCGAGGCCTTGAGCGCCTGCATCAAGGCGGCTTCGGCCTTGTCCCACACCGCATCCTCGCCGATGCGCTTTTCCGGCCGGTCGGAGAACTTGATACGCACGTCGTCGAAGCCGAAATCCAAGTAGATCGACAGGATGAGATCGTTGACCTTGAGGACTTCCTCGGCGATCTGCTGTTCGGTGATAAAGATGTGCGCGTCGTCCTGGGTGAAGGCGCGCACCCGCAGCAGCCCGTGCAGCGCGCCCGACGGCTCGTAGCGGTGCACCTTGCCGAACTCGGCGATCTTGAGCGGCAGGTCGCGATAGGACTTCAAGCCATTCTTGAAAATCTGCACGTGACCGGGGCAATTCATCGGCTTGACCACGTAACTGCGCTCGTCCTCCTCGCGCGGCTCGACAAAAAACATCACGTCGCGGAACGTCGCCATGTGTCCGGAAGCCACCCACAGCGAGGAGTCGATAAGCTGCGGCGCGCTGACCTCGACATAGCCGGCGGCAGCCTGCCGGCGGCGGATGTACTGCTCCAGCGTCTGGAACAGCGTCCAGCCCTTGGGGTGCCAGAACACCGAACCGGGCGCCTCTTCCTGGAAATGAAACAAATCCATCTCGCGGCCGAGTTTCCTGTGGTCGCGTTTTTCCGCCTCTTCGATCTGTTTCAGATAGGCGTCGAGCTCTTCCTGCTTGGCAAACGCGGTGCCGTAAATGCGCGACAGCATCTCGCGGGTGGAATCGCCGCGCCAATAGGCGCCGGCGACTTTCATCAGCTTGAAAGCGTTGCCGACCTTGCCGGTCGACGTCATGTGCGGGCCGCGGCAAAGATCGAACCAGTCGCCCTGCTTGTAAATCTTGATCGGCTGATCTTCGGGAATGGTGTCGATCAGCTCGACCTTGAACAGCTCGCCCTTGTCGCGAAAAATCTTTTTCGCCTGCTCGCGCGAAAGGATCTCCTTGGTGAAAGGTTTGTCGCGGGCGACGATCTCGCGCATTTTTTTCTCGATGGCGGCGAAATCCTCGGGCGTGAACGGCTGATTGCGGAAAAAATCGTAATAGAATCCGTTCTCGATCACCGGTCCGATGGTGACCTGCGTGCCCGGCCACAGCGTCTGTACGGCTTCCGCGAGCACGTGGGCGGCTTCATGGCGAATAAGCTCCAGCGTGCGCGGGTCGTCGCGGCTGAGGAACTCGATCTTGGCGTCGTGCTCGATCCGGTCGGACAGGTCGGCGAGCTTGCCGTCGAGCACCATGGCGACCGTGCGCTTGGCCAGCGACGGCGAAATCCCCTTGGCGATGTCGAGGCCGGTGGTGTTTGCGGGGTACTGCCGACGCGCCCCGTCGGGAAAGGTCAGCGCGACCATTTTTCACTCCTGTTGCTCACTCGCTGCCTACGAATGCAGGTAAGCGTGGCCGGGCGATTGCCATCAGTCGTCCTCTTGCCGCGCCCGGTTCGGCAAGGGAGTCGACGGCGGGTTCGCATTGGTTCCGCGCCAACGCCCGAAGCGCCACGGCATATACCAGCGTGCATTGGCCGGCAACGCTGCGGGCACGAAATCGAGGCCGGCCGTGCCCCACGGGTGGCAGCGCAGCAGGCGGGCCAAGGTCATCCAGCCGCCGGCCCACAAGCCGAAACGCTCGATCGCCTGGTCGGCATAGTCCGAGCAGGTCGGCAGATGGCGGCAGCGCGGCCCGACAAGTGCCGCTAATGTGTGGCGGTAGACGAGCAAGAGCCAGTGCGCGGTGAGGCGAGGGGCGCGACGGCAGAGTTCAGCAACGGACAGCAATTTATTCCGCCGCGGTCCGGGCTACGGGCTTTCCCGCGGTGTCAGCGCCGCGCTTGGCCTCGATCTGGGCGATGGCGTCGACCACGGCGTCGAAGGTCAGCAAGGTGGAGGCGTGGCGCGCCTTGTAGTCGCGCACCGGCTCGAGCACCGCGATATCGGCCCACTTGCCCTCGTGCGGCGGCTCGCCGTTTTCCTTGAGCATCTTGCGCACGGTCTCCCGCAGCGCGCGAAGCTCGCCGGCCCTGGAACCGACGATGTTACGCGCCATGATCGAGGACGACGCCTGGCCGAGCGCGCAGGCTTTCACCTCATGGGCGAAGTCGGTGACCTCATCGCCGTCCATCTTCAGATCGATCGTCACCGTCGAGCCGCATAGCCGCGACACCGCCGTCGCGGTCGCGTCCGGGTCGGCAAGCCGCCCGATGCGCGGGATCGAGCCGGCGAGTTCGATGATGCGGCGATTGTAAACCTCGTTCAGCATTGCAAAATCGCGATTTGGGCCTGTGGCCGCCCGCCGATGAACTATATAGGTACTGGCCGGCGGCGGCGAGAGTCCCGGCCGCGCCACGCAACGCAGCAACCGGCCATCCACATGTCTGAAGCAACACTGTTCGCACCGCCCGGCGCGGCCGCCGACCTAGAAGAAGGCTTGGCGTTGACGCCGAAATTCGACGCCGACGGCCTCGTTACCTGCGTCGCGACCGATGCCACCTCGGGGGAGGTGCTGATGGTCGCGCATATGGACGCGGAGGCGCTGGCGAAAACGATTGCGACCGGGCAAGCTTGGTATTTTAGCCGCTCGCGCGGGGCGTTGTGGAGAAAGGGCGAGACCTCCGACCACACCCAGCGCGTCGTCGAGCTGCGTATCGATTGCGACCAGGATGCGGTCTGGATCAGGGTCGAGCAGATCGGTGGCGCCTGCCACACCGGCCGCCGTTCGTGCTTTTATCGCGCGGTACCGCTCGGCAAAGGCGGCGCAGTGAGACTGGAATTCCGCGACGAGCGCGTGTTCGATCCGAAAGCGGTCTATCGGGGCAAAGACTAGGTGGGCGGATACATGGACAAGCCGGCTCCGGCGCGGATGTAGCCGTCGCCGATGGCGCCGAGCAATCCTTCGATCCTCGCGATTGTCTTATCAATCAAGCGGGGGGGTTGGCCGGTGTGAAGCTGGTTCTTTAGTTCAAGGAAAGCTTGGTTGGCGGCATCGAGACGCCGCGCCATGACCGTCGCGACGTAAAGAAGCGCGGCTGGGTCTTGCTCGAGTAACGCCGCCGCGTCGGCGACATGAAACTGCGATGTTTCCAAGGTTCGCACATCCGCAGTATGCGGCCGATCAAGCAGCGCGGAGAGCTCGCCAAAGACCGCGCCGGGTTCCGCCACCTTGGCGATTTCGGTGCCGCCCTTGACGATGGTGACCGCGCCGCTTCTTAGAATGACGAGCTTCCCGGTTCTGGTACCTTCAGTGAAGACCGTCTCGCCGGCGCCGTAGCTTACGAGCGGAAGCGCGGCAAGCCTTCCTTGCCAGATGTCGGTGTCGTGAATCAGTGTCACCTGCCGATACCCCTCTTCGCCACATCTGTGTAGCAGTTTAGCCCCGAGAAGACACTATGAACCATCAGCGAAGCTGCAACGTCGGCAGCGAAGCCAGGGGCCCAATCGTTCCCCATAACGCGCGCAAAACGGCCGACATCGCCAAGCCATCCCCGTCGCGCTACTCTTGCGAACACAGCCTAACTATTCACCGATACGGCGCGCGCCAGTACCCGCTTGGCTTGCGCAAGGTGCGGGCGATCGACCATGACGCCGCCGATGGCGACAACGCCCGCGTCCGGGTTGGCGGCAAACGCATCGACGATCGCCTGGGCGTGCGCAAGCGCTTCCGGCGTCGGCGTGAACAGTTCGTTGATGATCGGCACCTGCGCCGGGTGGATTGCCATCTTGCCGGAAAAACCGTCCCGGCGCGCCTCTTCGCACTCGCGGCGAAAACCGTCGCTGTCGCGAAAATCGACATAGACGGTGTCGATCGCCGCCACTTCGGCCGCCGCCGCGCCGGCAAGGCACAGCGCCCGCGCCAACCGATAAGGGTCCAAAAAGCGACCCTGGGCGTCGCGATTTCGCTCGGCACCCAGCTCGGCGGAAAGGTCTTCCGCGCCCCAGGTGAGCGCGGTCAGCCGCGCGCTCGCGCCCGCATAGCTGCCGGCGAGGAACAAGGCGGCCGCGGTTTCCGTTGCAAGCGCGACGATCTTGATATGACCCTCGGGCAGGCCGTTGATCGCCTCGCGTGTGGTAAGTTTGGCGTCGGCATGGATGACGGAGGCGCCGCCTTCCGCTTTCGGCAGCATGATGGCGTCGGGCCTTGCCGGAACGACGGCGTCGAGATCGGCGTCGGTCAGCCCGGTCTGCAGTCCGTTGACCCGTACGAGGAGATAGGGCCGCGGCGCGGCCGCCATCGTCTCCTTGAGGAACGCCGCCGCGCTTTCGCGCGCGCGGGTCTTGCCGTCGAGCGCGATCGAATCCTCGAGGTCGACGATCAGCGCATCGGCGCCGCTCGCCATCGCTTTGTCGAGCTTTTTGGCGCTGTCGGCGGGGACGAAGAGAAGGGAGCGCATGGCGATGATCCGGGAGATGGGAGGGCGCAGCAGCGGGTGAGTCCAGTTCGGATATCCAGTCGATAGTGACGTCGTTCGTGGCCGAGCACGCCGGTTGTTGCCTACCTGATGGCGAAATTGCCAGGGGGAGAAACTAACGGCAGACCTTTACCCACGTGCATATTTTCTTGAAATTCTCCCAGCGGCACTGCTGCTCCATGCGGCAATTCCTGCTCTTTGTCTCCTGCGCCCAGGCGTTCGCGGAGCTGTGGATCGGGATCAGCGCCAGAATCGCGCAGCTGAGAAGCACAGATCGCACGCGCATCGTTTTCTCCTCATCGGGCAGAGTCTTTTGCGCCGTCGAACACCATGCGCGCCATGGCTTTAGCGACAGGCCGACAAAGGAACGCCGATTGAAGCCTTCCGTTGGCCCTGCAAGCATCCGTCTTTCCAGGTGCCGCGGACTGTTTCGCTGCCAGCCATCAGAGTGCCAATCCCGTTGGGTTTGCCATTGCGAAAATTACCGTCATACCGCAGTTTTCGCACCGTCAATACGCCGTAACCGTTCGGCTCGCCGTCGGCAAGTTCGCCTTCGTAGCGTCCGTTCGGCCATGATTGCGTTCCCTTGTTGACCTGACGCCCATCGTGCCACTCGCCCTCATCTGTCTCGATTGGAATAGCTCCTTTGGACCATTGCAAGATTCCGCGTCCTTCGGCGCGGCCGGAGGCACACGATCCCGACCAGGTGACCGATTCCTCTAATTGCGGATTGGGATTCCACACGCGGCACCCGGATTTGGCGTCGACGGCCCACTCGCCTGCTTGCGCCGGCGGAGCTGCATTTGCGATCCAAGCCGACAATGCCATCGCTGCCATTGCACGCAGCGCCTTTGGCCTATTCAACATGCACGCAAACCCAAGCTCCCGCTTCCGCTCAATGCGGCAAAAGCGGAACGACAATTCCCATGAGCAATTCCTCGCGCACTTCAATGAGCCAGTCGCGCACCTTGCCGTCGGTGTCGATAATCCAGGTCATCGGCACGCCCTTGGGTGGTCCGAAACCGTCGTCAGAGATGTCTTTCGGCACGGCGGTCCGATAGGCGACCGCTTGGGCGGCTCTGCGCATCTTCTCAAAGTCGCGCGGGAAGTCGATACTGATGCCGATTATTTCCAGACCCTGGGTGTGATAGCGCCGGTAGAACGCATCAAGTTTGGGCATTTCTTTGCGGCAGGGCGCGCACCAGGTCGCCCAGTAATTGACCAGCACGACTTTGCCCTTCAGCTTGGCGAGATCGAAGAAAGTCCCATCAAGCGCGGTGAGAACGAGCGCGGGCGCGGCCTCGCCGACCTCCGGCGCCGCACGCGCCGAGCCGTATGCCGAAGCGAGCCCCAACATAACGGCCGTCGCGGCGATCGGGGCAAGCCGCGCCAATGCCACGGATTTTGCTGCCGCGACTGATACCATTCGCACCCCTCCTTGACCGACGCTGTGCTCTGGTCGCGGCGGTCGTTGATCGCTCAGAAATTGTAGCTCGCTACGAGTTTGATCAAATATGGAGCAACCAGCTGTCCTTCAGTTCCCATGTTGTTGGCGGCATTGGCGTGGTAATAGACCGGAACCTCGACGTCGAAATAGACCTTGACGACCCGGTTGTTCGCCTCGTCGACAACCTTGGTGACCTCGACTCCGGGCGAGAGCATCACCCGGTCGAACCCGCTGTTGTAGGGATCAGCGCCGGTGCCGCTGTCGTGGTCGCGGTGCGACACGATGACCTGCCCGAGCGGCGTGATCTTGTCGAAGCCCAGCACATGGTACCAGTTGTTGTAGAGAATGCCGGCCGCGCCATCGATCTGCATGCCGGGATAGTAGCTTTGCACGACGCCGAGATTCCCGTCAAAGAATCCCTGCGGATCCACGGCAGAACGATAGAGAAACGGCTGTCGCCACATGATTTGCGAAAAATACTGCCAAGCGTTGTCGCCGCTGAGCAGGCCACGATGGAAGCCGCCGAGCAGCAAGTCGGTGCTGCCGGAACCAATCTGGGTGTCGCGGTCGATTCCCGGGGCGGTGAAGGTGCCGGTTGGAAGCTTGACGCCGAATATCACGCCCGTCGACATGTCTTTGAAGAACCCGGTATACATGCCCATGATCTCGATATCGCCGATATCCCTGGAGTTGAAGGGTACTACCCCGGCGTAAGCTCCAGTGTCGGTGGTCAAAGTGCGGTTGACAAAAGGCACCCGCATCATAACGCCCCAATCGCGGTTGAAATTGTAACTGAAGCCGCCATTGTACCATTGTGTGTTGATTTTCTTATCCGAATTGAGGGCTGCCGGGGCTCTGGAACTGCCGACATAGTTCTGCGTCTGATCTCCACTCCAAAATTCGAAGAAGACGCGGCCGCCGTGATCTTGCTCCTGCGGCAGGTCGAGGCCACCGACGTCGAACACGCTGCAGCCGCAAGCGCAAGCGCGTGCCGCCGTGGTTGTGAAGCTGACCGTGACGACGAACGATGCGAGCATTGAAACGAGGAAAATGATCGACGTCGTGAAGCTCTGCCGCATTGTGCGACGGCGTGCCGGCAATTGCCGGATGTTACGGGTGGTCGACATGATGTCACCGTTATGATGCGTACGCCGCGACGCAGCCGGATGTCGGCAAGCACGCGGGCGGGTGCTGAAGGTCGGAAGATGGGCGGTTGCGAACATCGTGCGCTCCCGGCGATCAGAATTTGAAATTCACGCCGGCGCGGATGATCTGGACAACGAGGTCTGCGGAACCGTGGAGCGCATTTGTGCCGCCAGGTCCGTCGATCAGGCCGGTCGCACTTGTCGTGGGAAAGCTCGCGAATAAATACTCGGCCCTGACCGTCCAGTGGTCGGCGAGCGCGTATTCCCAACCCGCCCCTGCGGTCCAGCCCAACAGCGATCTCGAAGCGCTTGCCGCACCGGCGCCAGGAGGAACATTGGCGTCGACATAATTCTCGGTGTAGTTGACGTTGGTGAATGCCGCGCCGCCAGTGATGTAAGCAAGATTGCGATCCGCTGCGATGCCGATTCGCGGACGCATCGTCGCCAGATGGTTGGTGGTCAGTAATTGCGAGATGGCAAACGTGTTGCCGTCAGCGAGCGTGTTGGTGTTGTTGTCAAATCGCGGACGGCTGCGGAAATAGTCCAGGTCCCCTTCTAACCCGTAAACCAGCGTCCCGGACTGGAAGTTGCAGCCGGCCTGACCACCGGCAAGAACCCCGTCGGCATTTGCGCCGCCGCTGCCGCTCCCGCCGACGGTCGCCGGGTCGCTGGTCTTCAGGTACGTGCCCGGGTCGACCGTGCTGCCGAAGTTCGTCGTGCTTGCGCCACCTCCAAGATTAAGTCCGACATAACACCCCGACCATTGATAAGAAGGCGCCGCCGCTGCCTTCACCGACATATCGGCTGCGACCGCGGCTGTCGCGCCGCAGGCCAGCGCAACTGTTATCGTGACGATACGGGCGGCCAGGATCAGTCTGTTGGCCGGCGGTTGCGTCGTGGCGAATGGATTGGCCATTGTCGTCCCCATCAGCAGGAGTCGTTCCGGTACGCTGTAATTTCCGTCGTGCGAGCGCACTCGGAATGCGGATTTTCAATGGAATGGAATCGCCCGAGCCGAAATCTCCGCGTACCGCGGCCGTGGATTAAGGCCGCCGGGCGTCACGCGCGAAGGGGCGGACCGCGGGGATTTGCAATCGAACAGGCCGAAGCGGTGGGGAAGCTCGTTGGCTCAGCCGCGCACGGTGCGGCCGCGATTTCAACGTCCAGGCGGTGCAATACGACGAGCGCCGGTCTGATCAGGCCGTGATGCGATCCCGCAAAGCAGAATATGCAATGGATGCAGCCGGGATGACCAGGGTCATGAGCCGGCGGCCCTGCCGGCGCTTGGGCGTCGTGAGCGCACAGCTCGATAGCCGGCGGGCTCTCATTGGCATGCGCCGCGAGTGTAACGGCGCCAAGTGCGATCAACAGGCTTTGCGCGGCAATGGCATAGGCGACGCCGCCGCCGACTAACAAACGCCAAAGAGGACGGGATTTGTTGCCGGCTTCGACCATGCGCCGCCCCTAACGCCTTGGCGATCATTGGAAACGTCGCATCCAAAGTCAACGCTTGAATCTTGGAACGAATCCAAAGTGCGTCGGAGTGTGCGAGTGGGGTCTCACTTCGGCCGCATGCGCATAAAGGCTTGGCGGCGGCATTCGGCCACCAGCTTGTTGTCCTGGTTGTAGGCGCGGTGATGGAATTCGACGATGCCGGCGCCGGGGCGCGATTTCGATTCGCGCTTGCCGATGACTTCGGTGGTGGCGTGCACCGTATCGCCTTCGAACAGCGGGTGCGGGAATTTCACGTCCGCCATGCCGAGATTGGCTATGGTGGTGCCGACAGTGAGGTCGCTCACCGACATACCGATCATTAGCCCGAGCGTGAACAACGAGTTCATCAGTGGCTGTCCCCATTCGGTCTCCTGCTCGCAGAAATGCCGGTCGATATGGAGTGGCTGCGGGTTGAGCGTCATGTTGGAGAAGAGCATGTTGTCCATCTGGGTGACGGTGCGCGTATAGCGGTGCTCGACCACCTGGCCGGGGACGAAATCCTCGAAATAGAGTCCGCCGCGCTTGTGCCGTAAGGCTGTCTGCTGCGTCATTCTCGCCTCCGCTTTCATCGTTTCTGTTAAGCCTACGTTTACCATAATAATTAACTATTCCTAACCCTGGGAGACCGGATGAGGAGCGAAATCCGGCTCCGGGCGCGCAGCCGCGGTCTGACCGATCGCTGACGCTCATGCGCGCTGCAGGTGAGAAACAGCCGGCCACGCCCGGCAGGAGCTTTCATGCTGGTCGATCCCAGCAAATTCGCCGCGAGCTCGACAGTGGCCGGGGCGATCCACCAGGCATCCCAAGCCACCGGCGCGAGCTTCAATTACCTCTTGGCAACGGCGCAAGTCGAATCGGGTCTCGATCCGCAGGCGGGCGCCTCGACGTCGTCGGCGCGCGGGCTGTTCCAGTTCATCGAGCAGACCTGGCTTGCCACGATGAAGCAGTCTGGCGCCGGGCTCGGTTACGGGCGCTACGCTGCGGCCATCACCGAGACTGCGCCCGGCCATTACGAAGTGAGAAACGCGGCGCTGCGCAGTGAAATTCTCAAGCTGCGCAACGAGCCGACCGCGAATGCGGTGATGGCCGGCGCCTTCACCAAGGCCAATGCGGCGGAGTTGACGACGCGGCTCGGCCGCGCGCCGAGCGAGGGGGAGCTCTACATCGCGCATTTTCTCGGCGCTGGCGGCGCGGCGCGGCTGATTGCGCTCGCCGGAAACAATCCGAACGCCCCGGCAGCGAATTTTTTCTCGCACGCCGCGCGGGCCAATTCCTCGATCTTCTATGACCGAACGACCGGCGCCGCCCGCAGCGTCGCGCAGGTGCGCAATATCCTGACTGCGCGCTATGACGTCGCCCGCGGCAGCCAGGATCAGCCGACGGCCGCGGCGCAGGCCGCAAGCCGGCCTGCCGTGCCTGCCGCGCCGGATACCGCCGGCGTCGCCGGCGCCTTCGCCGCCGCCGTTCCAAAACGCGCCGCCAACGACAGCCAAATCTTCCACGGTCTTTTTGCCGATGCGAACCGCTCCTCGCCGGTCGCGCCGGTCGTGAGTGCGCTCTGGGGCGTGCCGCGCGCCGCTTCACGCGCCGATCCTACGCCTGCGCAGCAGTCGATCCCCGGCGGAACGCTCGATCTTTTCAAGGATCCGGGCTCATGAGGCGAGGGGGCGTGCGCCTGCGCTCACCGTGGTAACCTTGGCAAAGATTTATGGTGAACGGTTTGTTAAGCCGGCGCCGCTAGGATCGATATCGCAACGGGGTCCGGTAGGCGCGAGCAAGCGATGATCGTCCGTCATTTTCTCGACTGGGTGCGCACGGCGCCCGCCGGCAAGCGGGCCGAGGCAACCAGCGCGCTCGCCCGCGCCTACCTTTATTCCGATCTCACGCCCGACGATCGCGCCGCCGCCGAGGGCGCCATGCTGATGCTGCTCGACGATCCCTCGCCGCTGGTGCGCCGCGCGCTTGCCGACGCGCTTGCGGCAAGTCCGAGCGCACCGCCGGCCATCGTGCTTGCGCTCGCCGCCGACCAGCCGCAGATAGCGGCGCCGGTCTTGGCACTTTCGCCGCTTTTCGTCGACGCCGATCTGGTCGACGCCGTGGCCACCGGCGCCGCCACTGTCCAGGCCGCGATCGCGAGCCGCGCCTCGTTGCCGCGCTCGGTTGCGGCAGCGATTGCCGAAGTTGGCACCGCGGAATCTTGCTTGGCGCTTTTGCAAAATCGCGATGCCGACATCGCGCCGTTCTCCATCGATCGGATCGTCGAGCGCCACGGCCACCTCGCGGCCGTTCGCGAGCCGCTGCTCGCGCGCGACGATCTTCCCGCCGCCACGCGGCAGATTCTGGTCGCTAAGCTTTCGCAGACACTGGCCGGTTTTGTCGCCGCGCGCGAATGGCTCGGCGAGGATGAGGCGTGGCGCATCGCGCGCGAGGCGTGCGAGAAGGCGACGGTGGTGCTTGCGGCGGACACGCCGACGACCGAAGTGCGTCCGCTCATCCGGCATTTGCGCAGCAGCGGCCAGCTCAACGCCGGCCTAATCCTGCGTGCTCTGTTGTCTGGCAACATCGTGCTGTTCGAGGAAGCCTTGGCCGAGCTTGCCGAGATGTCGGTCGCGCGGGTGTCGGCCCTCGTGCACGACCGCGGCAGCGCCGGCTTACGCGCGCTGTTCGACAAGGCCGGGCTGCCGCCTTCGACCTATCCCGCTTTCAAGGAGGCGATCGAGGCGATGCGCGAGGGCGACATCGCCAGCGAGCCGGGCGGCACCGCGCGACTCAAGCGGCGCATGATCGAGCGCGTGCTCACCGGCTGCACCAAAGAGGCGCTGGGCGAGCTCGCCCCGCTGCTCACGCTGTTGCGGCGTTTCGCCGCCGAAGCCGCGCGCGAGGAAGCACGGCTGTTCTGCGATGAGCTGGTGGCCGAAAGTTTCGACGGCGAACGGCAGTCGCAAGCGGCATAACAAATTCACCGCTGCGCGGCGCCGCGAAATGGTCATGCCCCGGGAACGCCGGGCGCGAGCGGCGGCGCAAAAATGCTTTCCAGATAGTCCGGGCGGTCGCTGTTCTCGCCGCGGAGAAATTCGTCGGTGACCTCGCGCAGGCGCCGCGTCAGCGCGCCGGCGACCGTGGAAAGGTCGGCGCGGGTATACTCGCGGGCGATGGCGCGCACGGCATCGACGTGTTGGTCGACCAGCGCCATCGGAATGCGGGTCATCTCCGGCGTGTGCTCGAGCAGCCGGCAGAGGCTGTCGGCAACCGGGCCGGCCGCAGGATAGCCGAACGTCACGGCCTCGCCTTTGATGTCGTGTGCGGCGCGAAACAGCTCGTCGTGCGTTTTCTTGGTAAAGCCTTCACGTCTGACATACTGACGCGCTGCTTCGAGACGCTCGCATTCGGCATGCATCCAGGCGGCAAACTCGCTCGACAGCTGGGCCAGCGCCGCTTCGGCACGCGCGACCGGATCGTCGTGGCCTTCGGCGGATGGCGCGAGGGCCTTGCGCAGCTCGTTCGGCGGCGTAATCACTTCGTGGTCCGCGTAAGTTGCGACCGACGGCATATCGTCCTTGCGAGGGGCCATTGCGGATCGTGCTCCCTGACAGTCAGCTCAAAACCTTGGCTTTATCGAGCAGCGGCTGCTGGCGAATCACGTCGGCCTTGCCGCCCTTGCGCCGTTCCGGTCCGACATAGTTGGCGTTGACGTTGCGACGCCGATCGGGCCCGAAATAGGTCTTGGTCTTGATGAACGGGCGCGGGTTGGCCACGACGTTGAGAATGCGCTCGTAGAGCGCTTTGGCCGAGATCGGCTTGGCGAGGAATTCAGTGATCCCTGCATCGCGGGCGGTGACCACGCGTTTCTTTTCGGAATGGCCGGTGAGCATGATGATCGGCACGTAGGGATTGGCGTTGGCGCCCGGCTGGCGGATCATCTGCGCCAATTCCAAACCGTCGAAGATCGGCATCACCCAGTCGGTGATCATGATGTCCGGCATGTAATGGGTGAAGGCTTCCAGGCCGGTGGCGCCGTCTTCGGCTTCGTAAACCTCGCGCGTACCGAATCCATGCAGCAAGGTGCGCAGGATGCGCCGCATATGGGCGTTGTCGTCGATGACGAGAAAACGCAGGCGGTTGAAATCGATGCGGACCATGCGGTCTCCGACGGAGGCGGCGAGCGCCCAATCCCGCGCGGTCATTTGTAGAGACGCGCCGTTAACGCACGGTTAAGCATTCGGACGGCGGACCGGGGAGGGAGCCTCTGTCCTGTCCTCGCTCATCAATAGCCGAATTGCTCGCGCAGGATGCGTTCGTCCAAGCTATGGCCGGGATCGAACAGCATGTGCATGGCGATCGAGTGGTCCATGCTGATGTCGACTGAGCGGACCGAGCGGACCTCATTGTGGTCGGCGACGGCGGCCACCGGGCGCCGATCCGCGTCCAGCACCTCGATGGTCACGCGCGCGCGATCAGGCAGCAGCGCGCCGCGCCAGCGGCGCGGCCGAAACGGACTGATAGGGGTAAGTGCCAGAAGCGGGGCATTGATCGGGATGATCGGCCCCTGGACCGAAAGGTTGTACGCGGTCGAACCCGCGGGCGTCGCCAACAGGATGCCGTCGGCGATGAGTTCGCGGAGCCGTTCTTTGCCGTCGACGAGGACGCGCAGCCGCGCCGCCTGGTAGATTTGGCGATACAGCGATACCTCATTGATGGCGTGGTAACGATGCACGCGGCCGACGTCATCGCGGGCGCGCATCAGCAGGGGATGGATCACGGTGACTTGCGCGGCGGCGAGCCGTTTGCCGAGGCCTTGTTCGGCATACTCGTTCATGAGAAAGCCGACGGTGCCGCGATGCATGCCGTAGATCGGCTTGCCCGAGTTCATGAACCGTTGCAGGGTCGCAAGCATGAAGCCGTCGCCGCCGAGCGCGACGATCACGTCGGCCTTCTCCGGCGCGACGTCGCCGTAGCGGGCGGCCAGCCGACGTCGCGCGCGCTGCGCTTCTTGCGCTTCGCTGGCGACAAACGCGATGCTTTTGTAACCGATTGCGTTGTGGCGCTTTGACATAACGGCTCGGCGTTGCGGGTGGGCCTGGGCGGAATCGGCGCGCTGGCGCCGCAGGAGATGGATATGGAACGCGCCGTTTTCGTCTATACGACCTATGCCTCAATTGTCGAGGCGGAACGATCGGGGCGCGCGCTGGTCGAGGGCCGGCTGTGCGCTTGCGTCAACATCCTGCCCGGCATGGTCTCATACTACCGGTGGCAGGGCGCGATCGAGCGCGGCGAAGAGGTGGTGATGATGATAAAGACCCGCGCCGGCCTCGCCGAAGCGGTGCGCGAAGCGGTCAAGGAGATGCACTCCTACGCGACGCCGGCCATTCTCACTATCCCGATCGAAAGCGTCGATCCGGACTACCACGCCTGGATCGTGGCGGAGACGCAGCCGATCACGCCGGATGCCGCCGCGACGCAGAAGTGACGCCGGCAGGCGCCTATCCTTGCTGCTTTGCAGCGCAGGATAAAAATTTGCGTCTTTAATAGGTCGCCGTGCCGTCGATCACGTCCTTCAGCATCCGGTATGCGCGGCAGTCAGTGTCGCCGCAGATCAGGCGTACTTTTTCGAGGTCGTCCTTGGCCTTGAGCAGGTTGCCCTGCTCGGCCTGCCACATGCCGTAATAGGACCACGTCACCGCGTGGTTCGGGTCGGCAGCAAGCGCCCGCTCATACCAGAGCTTTGCCTCGTCGTAGCGGCCGAGCTTGCGGCTGGCGTAGCCGATGAGCGTCGCCACGTCGGCATTGTCGTCATAGCCCAACGCCTGCAATGCGGCGATGCCCGCGGCATAGTCGCCCTTGTCGTAGATGAGCGCGTAGGCGGCGTGATAGCCGGCCAGGAAATCCTCCGCCGAGCTGCTCTTGTCTTTCGCCGTCTTCGGCTTCTTCGTCTGGGTGTTCTGTTTTGCCGGCGCCTGCTGTTCCGATTGCGCGGGCGGGCTGGGATTCGATTCGCCGACCGCGCCGGCGATATCGGGAGCAACGAGCATCGCGGAGAACAGAAGCGCGGCTGCGAGCGAATGCGAGGCGGTCATGGACGATCTCCTGCAGGGGCCGATGAGGCACTATACAAGGCCGCGCCGGATTCGGCTTGGTGCTGGACGGCCTCGTCGAGAAAATGTGATCACGGCGTGGGCCGCAATCCGCGATGCCAGCCGGGCAGGGCGCTGCAGTCGCCGCGCGTGTCACAAGTTCGGCTGCCACTCGATCGGAACGTGCTCGTAGCCGCTTGCGGTTTTGACAAGATGGCCGCAGGCCGGGAACGGGAAGTGATAGCCGGTCACCAGCATGCGATCGGCGGCGGCGCGATCGAAAAGTTTTTTGCGCGTCGCCACCGCCGCCTCGCCGTCGATATCGAAGGCGGCCTGCCAATCGGGATGGCGCGCGAACACCGCCGGATGCTGCGCGGTGTCGCCGAGCACCATGAGCGATTGATCGCCCGAGTGGATCGCGAACACGGTGTGGCCTGGCGTGTGGCCCGGCGCCGCCAGCGTGAGAATGCCGGGCGTGACCTCGGCTCCCGGCGCAACGCGCGTGATCCTTCCGGCGATGTCGGAAAATATCCGCCGCTGATTGCGGAAGGTGAGTTTCAATTCCGCGGGCGCGGCGTTCAAATTGGCGTCGTCCATCCAAAAAGCCCACTCGGCCGCCGGCACCATGATCTCGGCATTGGGGAAGACGAGGTCGTCCTCCTTGTCCTTAATGCCGTTGATGTGATCGGGATGGAAATGCGAAATGACGACGAGGTCGACCGCCTTCGGTTCAATGCCCGCAGCAACGAGGTTGTCGCGCAAAATTCCGGCCGAGGGCGCAATCTGGCCGCCGGTGCCGGTATCGACGAGCACGAGCTTCTTGCCGGTATTGACGACCAGCGTCGTGAACGGCGTCGCCAGCCTGTCGGCCGGCATGAATGCGTCGGCGAGCGCGCGCTCTACTTCGGCAAACGGCGCGTTGCGGATGAATGTTTCGGTGATCGGGCGATACCAGATGCCGTCATAGAGCGCGGTCAGCTCGAATGTCCCGATTCGGTAGCGATAGATGCCGGGCGCCTGTCGTCCGGCCGCCGGTGCCAAGGCCGCGGCCGGATCGCCGTCCGCGGCGAGTGCGGCGGCAGCCGAGCCGGCAAGGAGCGTGCGGCGGGTTAGCTTCGGCATGGAATTTCCATCGTCCGGAAAAATGGGTGAACGGTGGTGCCGGGTGAGAGGATTGAACTCCCGACCAACGGTTTACAAAACCGCTGCTCTACCGCTGAGCTAACCCGGCTTGGCCCCATATATATTACACACTCATCCGATTTGACATTCATCCGATTTTGGACGTGATCGACGCCGCCACCGCCGCGGGCTTCATGCGTCGGCGAGCGCCCTTTCTTGCGTGGAGTGTCGTCCCCATCGATAGTGGATTAACACGCTCGCGCAAATTATGGTTGCGCCAATACGGCGGATTTCAGAGACTGGACAACGAGGCCAATCGGGCCGGCGCATCGGCGCGCGGTCGCATACCGTATCGATGCAGGGGAGATTCGCCATGATCCCATATTCAGCGTGCCGCCGCAGCCTGCTCTTCGCCGCGGTGATCGGCATCCCGGCCATAGCGCTCGCCGAGACGGCGGCTCCGCCCGGCGCCTCCGTCTACATCATCAACCTGAAGGACGGCGATACGGTCAGCAGTCCTTTCAAGGTCCAATTCGGCTTGACCGGCATGGGAGTGGCGCCGGCGGGCGTCGAGAAGCCCAACACCGGCCATCACCATCTCATCATTGACACCACGCTGTCGCCGGAGGAATTGAAGCAGCCGATCGCGGCCGACGCTAAGCACGTCCATTTCGGTGGCGGGCAGACCGAGACCATGGTGACACTGCCGCCGGGCAAACACACGCTGCAACTCGTGCTCGGCGACTGGTCGCATGTCCCGTTCAATCCGCCGATCATGTCGGCCGTCATCACTGTCACAGTGAAATGAGCTGAAAGCGCCGTGCAACGCCGTACGGAAAATTGAGGCTCGCCGCCCAGGGCGACGCGAGCAGGATGCGAGAATGCCGCTCGCCTCATTTTTTGGTTCGCGGGACGGCGCGCGCACATGGAGCCCCGCGCGTGGGGCCGCCTATGGTGCCGGCATCGGCGCCGTCGCCGCATTGTGGAAAATTTCCTGGCAATTGCGCGGAGCTGGTTCGACCGGCGCGCATTTGTTGGAAGTCGCCGGTGCCGCGCTCGCCTTTGCACTGTTGTGCGCCGGCGCTGCCCTGCTGCGCAACCTCATCGCGCGCCGGCTGATCCGGCCAGACGCCGGATAAGGAGCGTGGCGCGAACGCGATCATTCCTGCACTACAATCCGCGGCTCCCCAATCGCCAAATAGTGATGCCAAATGTCGACGATCGCGTGAGAGCTCTCCAAGGCAGAGGACCGAAATGCTATCCTGCGTCGTCAGGATGAACCCGCGACGCAAACCCGATAGCGGAGGCGATCATTATGGACACCATCAAGCCACTGTTTACCGCCACGGCGACCGCAAGCGGCGGCCGCAATGGTCACACCGAGGCCGCCGACGGGTCGGTGCGCGCCGACCTTTCGGTACCGAAGGCGATGGGGGGACCCGGCAAGCCCGGCACCACGACGCCGGAGCATTTGTTCGCGGCCGGCTATGCGGCCTGTTTTGGCGGAGCGCTCGATTTCGTGGCCAAGCAGCACAAAAAGGATGCCAGCAAGGCCCGCGTCACCGCGGATGTGTCGATCGGACCGCGCGAAGGCGGCGGCTTCGGCCTCGCGGTTAAGCTTCGGATCGAAGATCCAAGCTTGCCTCAATCCGAGTTGGCCGCGCTGGCCCAGGAAGCGCACGAGAAAATCTGCCCCTATTCGCATGCGACGCGCGGCAATGTCGACGTGCGCATTGAGGTCAAGGGCGGGTGAGAGAAAGCCGAACGGCGCCCGCACGTCCGGCAGGTCGACCGTGGCGTCGGCTATGTCTGCGCCAGGCTGCCGACGGCAAGCACGATGTAGGCGAGGATGGCGAGCCACGCGCCATAGGCGGTGACATACGGAACTGGCGTAAGGACGCTGACCACCGCGATAACGGCGATGATGAGAGAAGCAACGAACCACCACAGCGGCGGCGCATGAAGTCTCACGATCCCCTCCTCGCATTTGCCGGCGAAAGCAAAATTCAGCGTGGGATGGTTCGGACTATAGCCACCGCCCTGGTCCTCACAATTCGACGAAGTGTTGAAGTGGACGGGCGAGGGCGGCCTCCCCGCCCCGCGGCGGTTCATTCGACTGAAGTGGCAATAGAAGGCGGCGGAGCGCGGTTTTGTTGCACTGCGCAATGACCGGCCCCTGACCGGATCCCGGCTCCGGTTCCTTATCTAAAGTCGTATAGGGGCAGCCGAGCATAACCGGTACATTTCAGTTCCGGAACCGCGGGCAGACAGCAGGGGAGAATAACCATGGTAGCACATGTTCCAGCAAACTTCCGACGCGTGATTACCGCGGCGGCGGGGGGCAACGTCATCGAGTGGTACGACTTCTATATTTTCGGGAGCTTGGCCGCGATCTTGTCGGTCAAATTCTTCGAGAAGAGCCATCCGGTCGCCGCGCTGCTCAGCACCATCGCGCTGTTCACTGCCGGATTCCTGGTCCGGCCTTTGGGAGCCTTCGTGTTCGGCTGGCTGGGAGACGTCGTCGGCCGCAAGTACACGTTCATCATGACGCTGGTCGGCATGGCTCTGGGTACCGGGGCGATCGGCTTGATCCCGACTTTCGACCAGATCGGCCTGGCCGCCGCGATCATCCTGTTCTGCTTGCGGATGATTCAGGGTCTTTGCCTGGGCGGGCAATATGGCGGCGCGATCACCTATGTCGCCGAGCACGTGTCGGACGAGCGCCGCGGCTACTATACCGGGTGGCTGCAGACCTCGCCGACGCTTGGCATCGTGCTGTCGCTCGGCCTGATCATCGCGACGCGCACTTATTTCGGCAGTGATGCGTTCAACGCCTGGGCATGGCGTATCCCGTTCTTGTTCTCCTTCGTGCTGGTCTTCATCGCCTTCTACATGCGGGTCCAGTTTCAGGAGTCGCCGATCTACGCGGAGATCAAGGCCAAGGGCGAGACGAGCAAGAATCCGTGGCGCGAGGCCTTCCTCAACCCGGCCAATCTCAAATACGTGCTGATCGCGACCGTCGTCGTGTTGGGGCAGGGCGTGGTCTGGTACAGCGGCCAGTTCTGGGCGCTTTACTTCCTGCAGCAGGTCTCCAAGCTCGACAACCTGACCACCGCCTACATCGTAGGCGCCGGGCTGATCATCGGCACGCCAACACTCGTCTTCTTCGGTTGGCTGTCCGACATCATCGGCCGCAAGCCGGTGATATTGGGCGGCATGCTCCTCGCCGCGATCACCTACTATCCACTTTATCAGTGGCTCGGAACGGTCTCGCAGCCGGGCCATGTCAACTATCCGATCGCGATCCTTATCATCGCCATCCTGGTCGCCTATGTCGGGATGGTTTACGGGCCGATCGGCGCCTTCCTTGCCGAATTCTTCCCCAGCAGGATCCGTTACACCTCAGTATCGGTGCCCTACCACATCGGCAACGGTTGGGGCGGCGGCTTGGTGCCGTTCATCACCACCGCGGCCTACCAGGCGACGGGCAGTCTCGCCTATGCGCTGATCTACCCGATCGCCGTTCCTGCGGTATGCTTGGTGATCTCCTTCTTCCTGATGCCGGAGACGCGGACGAGAAGCATCTGGGAGCCGGAAGCGCAAAAGGCGTAAGCGGCAATCCGGAAAGACACACTGCGTGCGGGGCCATTCGGCCCCGCTTTTTTTCGTCGCGCCCCGTTTTCATCGCGCCGGGTGCGGCCTCCTGTCTCGCGCTTGACAAATGTCAACATCGGATGATGCCGTTGCATCATGTTGTGACCGTTGGAGCCCGGTCGTGCTCATTGCGGTATTCGCCGACATCCACGCCAACCGACAAGCTTTCGATGCTTGTCTGGCGCAGGCGCGCAGTTTCGGCGCCGAACGCAACGTGCTTCTCGGCGACTATGTCGGTTACGGCGCCGATCCGGAATGGACGGTCACGACCGTCTTGGACCTGGTCGACAAAGGCGCCATCGCCGTGCGCGGCAATCACGACAATGCGGTGGGTGATCTACGCGAACGGCTCAATGTCGAGGCCAGCGTCGCAATCGAGTGGACGCGCGGCGAACTCGGAACTGCCGAGCGCCGCTTTCTCGCCGAGCTGCCGTTGACCGCTAGGGACGACAATCGCCTCTATGTCCACGCCGACGCCAGCAGCCCCGAAACCTGGCGCTACGTAACGAACGTCAGCGCCGCTGCCCGAAGCATGATCGCCACGTCCGCTCCGATCACATTGTGCGGCCACGTTCACCAGCCGGCGCTCTACACCATGTCGGCGACCGGCAAGACGACGGCTTTCACGCCGGTCAGCGGCTCGGCCATTCAGCTGCTTCCTTCGCGGCGATGGCTCGCGGTGCTTGGCTCCGTAGGGCAGCCCCGCGACGGCAACCCGGCCGCGTCTTACGTCATGTTGGATACCGAGCGATCCGAACTGACTTATTGTCGGGCGCCTTATGATGTAGCGGAGGCCGCGACCAGAATCCGGAAGAAGGGCTTGCCGGCGTGGCTCGCCGACCGGTTGGCGATAGGGAGATGAGGCATGGTCAGACCGTCGCTCGAACCGGGCGCGACGATCGACGGCTTTCGCATCGAGGAGCGAGTCCATCAAGGCGGAATGGCCGCACTTTGGCGCGTGTCACGGCCGGGCACGGCGACGCCGATGCTGATGAAAGTCCCCTTCATTGGCGAAGATGCAGACCCGGAGGCGATCGTCGGTTTCGAGATGGAACAGATGATTCTGCCACGTCTATCCGGCGTTCACGTTCCAAAATTCATCGCCGCCGGCGACTTCGCCGTGCAGCCCTATATCGTGATGGAATACCTTCCACCTCGAACGCTGTTACAGGAGCTCCCCGAACTGCCTCTGCCCTACGCGGAAGTTGCCGAGTTCGGTCTGAAGATCGCGGTTGCGCTTGACGATCTGCACCGCCAACACGTGATCCACCTCGACGTGAAGCCGAGCAACATCATGTTTCGGCGGAGCGGCGAGGTGGTTCTCATCGATTTCGGACTTTCGCACCACGACCAGCTTCCCGATCTGATGCAGGAGGAGTTTCGGCTGCCGGTCGGCACGGCTCCCTACATGTCGCCCGAGCAATTGCTTGGCATTCGCAACGATCCGAGAAGCGACCTGTTTGCCCTGGGTGCTCTGCTTTATTTCTTCACGACGGGCGTGCGGCCGTTCGGCCAAAGGGAGACGCTGCCCGCGATGCGGCGGCGGCTGTGGCGCGATCCGGTTCCGCCGCGCCGGTTGAAGCCCGACTATCCGCCTTGGCTGCAAGAGATCGTTTTGCGTTGCCTCGAGATCGAACCGGCGTGGCGCTACCCGACCGCGGCGCAACTGGCGTTCGAATTGAGCCATCCCGACAAAGTCAAGCTCACCAAGCGGTCCGAGCGATTGACGCAGGATCCGTTGTCGGTTGTCCTGAGACGACGCTTCAACAAGGATATCACCAGGTCCATCACTTTGCCGGCGACGGCAAGACACATTTCCGAGGCGCCGATTGTCGCGGTCGCCATTGATCTGGAGGAAGGGTCGACGTCGCTCAACGAGGCGCTCCGCGTCACCGCGGAACGCATTCTCGCGACGCTTCCTTCGGCGCGACTGGCCTGCCTCAACGTGCTCAAGCTCGGCCGGATTACCATCGACTATGCGCTGGACGAAGAGGGGCACAACAAGCGCATCGATCGTCTCGTTGCGCTTAAGCACTGGGGCGAGCCTCTGAAGCTCGAAGAGCACCGTCTTACTGCGCACGTCCTCGAGGGAGTCGACGCGGCGAATGCGATCCTCGAATTTGTCCAAGCCAACCGTGTCGACCACGTCGTCATCGGCGCGCGGCATAGTTCGTTGCTGCGGACTTTGCTCGGCAGCGTATCCGCCAAAGTGGCCGCCGAAGCTCCCTGCACCGTTACGGTGGTTCGACCGGCGCGAACCGCGGAGACCGGCGAGCCGGAGTCAATCGGCGGAGCCGTTGAAGAGGCGGCACTCAGCAGTCAGGATTAACGAAGACCGGGTGGGCCTGGAGCAACCTGGCCACCCCGTCACGTTTGTTTCCTGACTAATCGAGCCGTAGCTCGCGATTAATCTTACCGCGCAATTCGCCGACGCCATGAGCCGGCTTAAACGAATTCGCCGCGCGATTTCAGTACAATGCCCGTTCTGGATACGGGTCGTTCATGCGTTTTTTCCTTGCCGCCTTGCTTCTCGTCCTTGGCGCTGCTGCCGCGCTCGCGCAGCGCGTGCCGGTGATCATTGTTCCCGGCAAGCCGGGCGTGCCGGTGATGATGAATGGAGTCGATGTGTCGTGGTCGGTGATCGAGGGCGATTTCGGCCTCGATCGCCCCAGAGGCGTGACGCCGACCGTTATCTATCGTCTGTCTCCGATCGCGGTTCCCGATTACGGCCCCGGCTACGCGCTGCCAGGCTATTTTCCGAAAACCGGGCATCGCCCCGGCTACGGGCGTCTGGAAGTCGTGCCGCCGCCGGATCGGCCGCTGCCGCCTCCCGCGCCGACCTACTATCGCAGCTGGTCGAGCGAGTCCGACCCGGTGCCGGCGACTGAATACGCGCCGCTCGCCGCGCCGCCGGTCGACATCTCAATATATGGAGGCCGCAACGACCGCCGACGAGGCGAGGGCCATTCACAAGGTTCCGGTCATGGAAAGTGAGTCACCATGCCGCTCGGCGGCGGTTTCGTCCGCCTCAACGCGGCAATCTCTGTAGAGGAGTATCATGTCTCTGCATCGCGCTACCCTCTTGGTTTTCGCTGCCTTGTTCACCGCCGGCATGACGTCGGCCTCGCTTGCCTGTTGCGAATGGGGAGGTCCGGCTCCGCTGGCCTATACCGTAAACGGATGCGGCGGCTGCGGCGCCTCAGCAGCGGTTGTGTATGGCGAGCCCGTGGCACCCCCGCTTCCGCCGCCGGTCCTTGCCGTTCGGACCAGCGGTTGCGGCTGCGGCCATCCGGTCGTTTACGCGGCGCCGGCGATCGAGCCGATGCCGATCGTCCCCGCGCCGATTTATGTGGTCAACCAGGGACCGGAATATGCCGGCCCCGGCATCATGGTCCCGTATCGGGTGTGGTCGCCGGCCGCCTTTGCGCCTGAGCAATATCCCTACATGCCCGGCTACGGCTCCTATCCCTACCGTCCGCGTTTTGCTTACCGGCATCCGCATTACTATGGGCCGCACTATGGGCGGCCGATTCCGCGGCCGCTCAGCGCACGTGACTGACAGAACGCCGCCGCTTGGTCCTGGCCGCTACGCGATGGCGCGTCGCGCAATATAAAGCGCCAGCGCCGCGGCATTCGACACGTTGAGGCTTGTAATCGGGCCGGGAAGGTCGAGCCGCGCCAGGCGTTGGCAAGCGGCGCGCGTGCCCTGCCGCAAGCCCTTGCCTTCGGCGCCGAGCACCAAGGCGAGCGGCGCTGAGAGATCGATGGCCGCGAGGTCCTCGGGCGCGGCGCTGTCGAGCCCGACAACGAGAAAGCCACGTTGCTCGAGCGTGGCGAGCGCGCGCGAGAGATTTTGCACAGTGACAAGCGGCACAATTTCGAGCGCACCCGAGGCGGATTTTGCGAGCACACCGGTCGCTTGCGGGCTGTGGCGGGCGGTGATGATCACGCCCGCGACGGCGAACGCCGCCGCGCTGCGCAAGATGGCGCCGACATTGTGCGGATCGGTCACCTGGTCTAGCGCAAGCACGATGCCGGTGGCGGACAAATCCTCAATGCCGGGCGAGGGAAGGGGCTCGACTTCGGCGAGGAGGCCCTGGTGTACCGAGTCAGGCGAAAGCCACGCGGCAATGGCGTCGGGCCGCACCAATTCCGGCGTCACCGGCAGCGCAACGGCTTCCTCCGCGAGACGCCGCGCCGCGTTCGCCGTCGCCAGAATCCTCCTGACGCGCCGCGCCGGGTTGGCGAGCGCTGCCGTGACCGGATGCCAGCCGTACAGAATGATCGAGGCGTCGGTGCGCTCGCCCCGGCCGCCGCGCCCGTGGTCGTAGCGCTGCACGCCGCGGCGGCGCTGTGTGCGCGGCTTTGCGTGCCTTTGGCGTTCACGCATGCGCGCTTCTGTCATGCGCCCGCGCGCTTGGCAATTACGCCCATTTTCGATTGACTAGCTTTCGGCGGCCAACCATATAGCGCCGGCGGGCGAGCCTGCCGGATCTTTTGCGCCCGCAAGCTTCGTTGCGGGGGAGTGTCCCGAGCGGCAAAGGGGGCGGACTGTAAATCCGCTGGCTGACGCCTTCGTAGGTTCGAGTCCTACCTCCCCCACCAGCCTCCGCGCGCTTCAACTCGGCAACGCATCTATGCCCAATGACCGCCGCGCCGCGGCGTTGCGGCAGCGGCCATCGCGACGGTAAATCAATCATCTCAGAAACAGCTGCAATTCTAGTCTTAATCGTCCACCGCACGACGGCGAATAAACCGTATTTTTAGCGTGTTGTTTAAACTGATCTTAGACCCTCGCCGCTAAGGTGGCGCCGTAGACGGGGGAACAGGGCCCGTCGACGACAAACAAAATTGACTTGGGAAGGGCGTCAATATGAAAGCCGTCGTAAAGACGGTCGAGCTCGCCGAGCGCGAGGCGCGTTTCGACCATATTCGGCCGCATTACCTCGAGGCGCTGACCTTGGTCGAGCGCCTGCATCGGCGTCTGCTTGACGTCATCAAGGACGAATTCGACCGCCGCGGGCGCGCCGACATCAACGCGGTGCAAGCGCTGCTGTTGTACAATATCGGCGACAAGGAGCTTACCGCCGGCGAGCTGCGCACGCGCGGCTACTATCTCGGCTCCAACGTCTCCTACAATCTCAAGAAGCTTGTCGAGATGGGCTTTCTCGATCATCAGCGCTCGCGCGTCGATCGACGCTCCGTGCGTATCAAGCTCACCGACAAGGGCCGCGAAGTGCGCGATATCGTCGACGCGCTCTACCATAAGCACGTGCGCACGGTGGAGCAGGTCGGCGGCATCAGCGCCGACGAGTTCGGTGTGCTCAACAAGGCACTGCATCGGCTCGAGCGCTTCTGGACCGATCAGATTCTCTACCGGCTCTGACAGAGCGGGTCCTTGCGCCAGCTTTTCCTTTGATACTGGCGGACCTTGGCCCCGGCAGCAATGCCGGGGTCTTTTTTGTTCTGGGCAGAGGCTCATTGCGAGCGAGGCGAGACAATCCGAACTGGCGGTCCGCAGACCGAACGCTTCCTCGCTTCGCGTCGCGCAGTGACGGCTGGTCCGATCACCCGCCGACCGTCTTCGTTAGCTTGCCGAGCCAGGTCAGGACCGGAAAAGGCGTGAAGATCTGCACCAACACTGCGGCGGCGATGATCACGATCACATAGCCGAGCAGGCCGCGCAATATTCGCTGCGGCTGCGGAGGGTAGGGCGGCTTGTTGTCGGCAGGCCAGGCGAACGCCTCTTCCCATTTTTCCTGCGCAATATGGGCCGGCCTGATTCGTTCGAAAGGCTCCCAGGCGCGGTAGGCGGCAATGCCGCGCTCATGGGCAATCGTGTTTCTCAGCCACAAAAAATTGCTTCGGCCAACGAAATCGACCGCTTTTCTGATTGCAGCGTACAGGAAAAGAAAGAACAGCAAACAGACGAGATAGACATATGCGATCATTAGGCCCGCCGTGAGCACCGATCGGGTGAAGGACTTCATCCGGAACAGCCCGGAAGTCAATTGCAGGCTGGCCTCGACGATCTTGTCGAGGCCATTGGCAAGCAGCCCGGCCAGCGAATTATCGTCAGCGGCCTGCAACAACAAAATGATGGTGACGACGACGGCGATCTGAAACAGCCGCGAGCGCATTATGGTCCGGATCGGTGCCGCGATCAGCCTGATCAACCCCATCGTCCGCTCCTGGCAGTGGCCGGCTGTAAGCGTCCGCCAACCACAATAGCCGGCGCCGTCGAACCCGCCAGCAAACGCGCGAAGCCATCCACCGCCTAATGTGGATGACTTCGCCGCCGCTGGCTGGCCCTGGCAACGGCCCTTTGGTCCATACCTCCGTCATGCTAATGCGGCGCAGGGCGGTTTTGCGACTTGGCCCATTTCGGCCTTCATGCTGTGGTGGCTTGACGCCGCATGAGCGAAGCGAATGATCGAAACGGCGCGCGGCCCGACCGCCGCGTTGTGCTGAGGCACCTCGCCGGCTCTGCCGCGCTTGCCGCCGCCGGATTGTCCGCGCGCGCGGCCGCGACTGAAGATCAGGCGCTCGACGCCCTGATCGGCGACGCCGGGCGCGGCGAGTTTGGGCAAAGTTTCGACGATGCTTCCCGTACCATCCACATGCCGAAGCCGTCGGAGCCGACCGTCTCGGCGGCGACGGCGCAGATGACCGAGCAGGGGATCGAGCGCTACGCGGCGATCGTCGGCCGCGGCGGCTGGCCGCAGGTTCCGTCAGTCGCCGTGCTGCGGCTTGGCGACCGCCACCCGAACGTGACCGAACTGCGGGTGCGGCTGGTCGCGTCCGGCGACATCGATCCGCATGCGGTCGGCAACGACATCTACGATTCCTATGTCGAGGCGGCGGTTCGGCGTTTCCAGGCGCGCCACGGCTTGACCGTGGACGGCATCATCCGCAAGGAGACGCTCGCCGCGCTCAACGTGCCGGCGCCGGTGCGGCTCGCCCAGCTCAAGGTCAACGTGGCGCGGCTGCGCACGCTCAGCACCAATCTCAGCGCGCGCTATGTGGTCGCTAATATTCCAGCCGCGCGCATTGAGGCAATCGAGAACGGGCTTGCGGTGTCGCGCCACAGCGCCGTCGCTGGCAAGCCCGATCGGCCGTCCCCGGAACTCAGCAGCAAAATTGTTCAGATCAATTTCAATCCCTATTGGACGGTCCCGCCTTCCATTGTCCAGAAGGACTTGATCCCGAAGATGCAGGATCAGCCCGACTACCTGACCAGCAATCACATCCGCATTTTCGATGCGCGCCACAAGGAGCTCGAGCCGTCGCAGATCAATTGGTACTCGGAAGACGCGACCCATTACTCGTTCAAGCAGGATCCGGGCAGTTACAACTCGCTCGGATCGATCCGCATCAACTTTCCAAGTCAATACGGCGTCTACATGCACGACACGCCGCTGAAGAATCTTTTCGGAGAAGATTTCCGCTTTCATTCGTCAGGCTGCATGCGCGTGCAAAATGTGCGGCAACTGGTGGCGTGGCTGCTGCAGGGAATGAAGGGCTGGTCGCTGGAGGATATCGACCGCGTGGTTAAGTCCGGCGAGCAGAAGAACGTCGAACTGAAAAAACCGGTGCCGCTGCACTGGGTCTACATCACCGGCTGGGCTACGGCCGACGGGGTCGTGCAGTTTCGCGAGGATATTTACGGCAAGGACGGCTTGCCTGGCGCGCAGGCGACAACCACGAATCTGTAATCCGTGGGTGGCTAAACGCCGGCGAAGCCGGGAGCGATCCATTCGCTCGGGTCACCCCTTCGGGTTTTCGCGATGCTCTGTCCGGGCCGCAAATGGTGTCCTGGCGAGTTCACACCCGAAATTTCCTCGTGTATGTTGCCACCAGTCGTTTGTGGCGTGGGAGGAAGATGTGAGTCATCAGCTCAAATACGTTCTCGACGAAACGCAAATTCCGAAAGCCTGGTACAATCTGGCGGCCGATCTGCCGAAGCCGCTGCCGCCGGTGCTGCATCCCGGCACCAAGCAGCCGGTCGGCCCGGCCGACCTCGAGCCGCTGTTCCCGATGGCGCTGATCCTCCAGGAGGTATCGGCCGAGCGCTCGATCGACATCCCAGAGCCGATCCGCGATGTCTACCGCATGTGGCGGCCGACGCCGCTGATCCGCGCCCGCCGCCTCGAGCAGGCGCTCGGCACGCCGGCGAAGATCTATTTCAAATACGAGGGCGTCTCGCCGGCCGGCTCGCACAAGCCGAACACGGCGGTGCCGCAGGCCTGGTACAACAAGGAACAGGGCATCAAGCGGCTCTCGACCGAAACCGGCGCCGGCCAATGGGGCTCGGCGCTCGCCTTTGCCGGCGGGCTGTTCGGCATCGACGTGACCGTTTTCCAGGTGCGCGTGTCCTACGATCAGAAGCCCTATCGCCGCGCGCTGATGGAGACTTACGGCGCGCGCTGCCTGCCCTCGCCGTCGAACGAGACCGACTCCGGCCGGGCGATCCTCGCCAAAGACCCGAAGAGTCCGGGCTCGCTCGGCATCGCCATTTCCGAGGCCGTGGAGATGGCGGCCAAGGACCCGGCGGTGAAGTATTCGCTCGGCTCGGTGCTCAACCACGTGCTGCTGCACCAGACGGTCAACGGGCAGGAAGCGATCAAGCAGTTCGAGATGGCGGGGGACGATCCCGACGTGGTGATCGGCTGCACTGGCGACGGGTCGAACTTCGCCGGCCTCGCCTTCCCGTTCCTCGGGCTGCAACTGCGCGGCGGGCGCAAGCGCCGCATCATCGCGGTCGAGCCGGCGGCGTGCCCGTCGCTCACGCGCGGCAAATACGCCTACGATTTCGGCGACACCGCGCACCTGACGCCGCTGGTCAAGATGCACACGCTGGGCTCCACGTTCATTCCGCCCGGCTTCCACGCCGGCGGCTTGCGCTACCATGGCATGGCGCCGATGGTGTCGCATCTCTACGAGCTCGGCCTGATCGAGGCGCGCGCCTATCATCAAAAGACCTGCTTCGATGCCGGCGTGCAGTTCGCGCGCAGCGAGGGCATCGTGCCGGCGCCGGAGGCAAACCATGCGGTGCGCTGCGCGATCGACGAAGCGCTGCGCTGTAAGCAGGAGGGCAAGGCCGAAGTGATCCTCTTCAACATGTCGGGCCACGGCCACTTCGACATGGCGGCCTATATCAGCTACTTCGAGGGCAAGCTGGTCGATCAGAAGTACGACGAAGGCGAGCTGGCCATGGCGCTCGCTGGCCTGCCCAGCATCGCGGCATGATCGCCTGATAAGCCGGCGGATATCTGACTGATTGTCGATGTTCGCCGGCGCTCGACGTCAGCCATGCGCGGGTCGGTTGCCGGGGCAGCGGCGGCGCTATAGGGTCTGCGCTCCGCGGCGAGCGTTCGATAATGACCGCTAGAGCCTCCGACGATCTTCACACGCGCGCGATAAGGCTGTGGCTTTATGCAGTCGCCGCGCTGGTGCTCGCCATGGTGATCGTTGGCGGGGCGACGCGGCTGACCGAATCCGGTCTCTCGATCACCGAGTGGAAGCCGGTCATGGGCACGCTGCCGCCGCTCGGCGAAGGGCAGTGGCAGACCGAGTTCGAGAAATATCAGGCTATTCCGCAATATCGCGAGCTCAATCGCGGCATGAGCCTCGATGCGTTCAAGACCATCTATTGGTGGGAATGGACGCATCGGTTGCTGGGCCGGCTGATCGGCGCCGCGTTTTTTCTGCCATTCTTGTGGTTTCTGTGGCGCGGATGGGTGGCGCCGGCGTTGCGGCGGCGGCTCTGGTTCATTTTCGCACTCGGCGCGCTGCAAGGCGCCGTCGGTTGGTGGATGGTGGCCTCGGGCCTCGCCGACCGCGTCGAAGTCTCACCCTACCGGCTGGCGACGCATCTTGTCCTTGCCTGCGCGATCTACGTCGTCCTGCTGTGGACGGCGCAGCGGATGAGCATTCGCTCGTCTCATTCTCTTACGCCCGCGGGGGAGAGCAGCGCACGCATTCGGGCGAGCGCGCTCGGGCTTCTCTTTCTCGTGCTGTTGCAAGTCTATCTCGGCGCACTGGTCGCCGGGTTGCGCGCCGGATACGTCTATAATACCTGGCCGTTGATCGATGGCGCATGGGTGCCGGAATCCTCGCGACTGTTCTTCGACACGCCGCTGTGGCGGAATTTCTTCGAGAACGCGCTCACGGTGCAGTTCGATCACCGCGCGCTCGCTTACGCGATCTTTGTCGGTGCGCTCGTTCACGTGCTCGATGTCGGAGGCACGGTGAAGAAGGGGCGCGGACTTGCCGGCGCGATCGTGCTCTTCGCGGCGGTGACGTTGCAGGGAGCCATTGGCGTCTGGACCCTGCTCCTGCGCGCGCCGATTTCGGTTGCGCTCTTGCACCAGGCGACGGCGATGCTGGTCCTGACCGTGGCAGCAGTGCACGCCTCAATGCTCGCCAGTCGCGTTCGTCGCGCTCAGCCGCTTGACGCACCCGCCTTCTGGAAGACAGCCGAATAGTGATGGGGCGGGATTTCAACAACGCGAAACTTGCCGCGCGGGTTTGAGGTAAGCCTGAGTTCAATCCGCCAGCGCCTGTTCCAGGTCGGCGATGATGTCGTCCTTGTCCTCGATGCCGATCGACAGCCGCACCACGTCGGGCCCGGCGCCGGCCGCGATTTTCTGCGCGTCGGAGAGTTGCCGATGCGTGGTCGAGGCCGGATGAATGATCAGCGAGCGGGTGTCGCCGATATTGGCGAGGTGCGAGAACAGTTTCACGTTGGACACGAGCTTGACGCCGGCGTCGTAGCCGCCCTTGAGGCCGAAGGTGAACACGGAGCCGGCGCCGTTCGGGCAATATTTCTTGGCGAGGTCGTGATAGCGGTCGCCGGGCAGTCCCGGATAGCTCACCCACACCACCTGCGGATGCGCAGAAATCCATTCGGCCACCGCCAGCGCATTGTCGCAATGCTTGCGCATCCGCAGCGGCAGCGTCTCGATGCCGGTGAGGATCAGGAAGGCGTTGAATGGCGACAGCGCCGGGCCGATGTCGCGCAGCGCCAGCACCCGGCAGGCGATGGCGAAGGCGAAATTGCCGAAGGTTTCGTGCAACACGATGCCGTGATATTCCGGCCGCGGTTCGCACAGCATCGGATAACGGCGCTCGCGCGACCAGTTGAAGGTTCCGGCGTCGACGATCAGCCCGCCGATCGAATTGCCGTGACCGCCGAGAAATTTGGTCAGCGAGTGGACGACGATGTCGGCGCCGTGATCGATCGGCTTGCACAGATAGGGCGTGGCCAGGGTGTTGTCGACGATGTAGGGCACGCCGGCGCGGCGCGCGATCTGCGCGACGGCCGCCATGTCGGTGATGACGCCGCCGGGGTTGGCGATCGACTCGGTGAAGATCGCCTTGGTCTTCGGGCTGACGGCGCGCTCGAACGAGGCGATGTCGTCGGGATCCGCCCACACCACGTTCCAGCCGAAGTTCTTGAAGGCGTGGTTGAACTGATTGATCGAGCCGCCATAGAGCTTTCGCGACGCCACGAACTCGTCGCCGGGCTGCAGCAAACAATGAAAGACCACGACCTGCGCGGCATGGCCGGACGCCACCGCCAGCCCGGCCGTGCCGCCCTCGAGCGCGGCGACACGCTCCTCGAGCACCGCATTGGTCGGGTTGCCGATGCGCGTATAGATGTTGCCGAAGGTCTGCAGGCCGAACAGCGAGGCGGCATGATCGACGCTTTCGAACACGTAGGAGGTGGTCTGATAGATCGGCGTCGCGCGCGCGCCGGTCGTCGGATCGGGCTGCGCGCCGGCGTGGACGGCAAGCGTGGCGAAGCCCGGAATGCGTTCGCTCATGGGCCGGTCCTCCTCGGGCGCTGGCGCGCTTCGGGTTTATAGCAGCGGCTGAAGCCGTCAAGGCGCGATGCGCCGTCTGTGTTAACGGAGAAAAATTCAGCCGGCGAATGCCGGCGCGGCAGGGGATCGATCTTGCGGCTGCGGCGTTCTCAGCGGGAGCCGTCCTCGCGCTGCGCCCGTTCGGCTGCGGCGGCCGCCTCGGTCGAGCCGCCGCGCGCGGACGTGCGGTTGAGCGACAGGCGCTGGATGCCGCCGCTCGTCGGCTTCTTCGAAGTGATGGTGCGGGTATTCACTCCCATCCAGGCAATTTCCGACGACAGGCGGCCATACTCGATCTTCGGGCAGCGATTCATCACGACCTTGAGGCCGCTGGCCTCGGCGAGCGCCGCCGCTTCGTCGTTGCGGATGCCGAGCTGCATCCAGATGACTTGCGGCCGCGGGTTGAGCGCCAGCGCCTCGCCGACGATGTCGAGCGCATAGGGCGCGGCACGGAAAATATCGACCATGTCCACCGGCTCCGGGATATCGGCCAGGCGCGCGTAGATCCGCTGACCAAGCATCGCCTGGCCGGCGTGTCCCGGGTTGACGGGGATCATGTGGTAGCCACGTTCGAGCAGATATTTGAAGGCGAAATAGCTCGGGCGGTTTTCCTTCTCCGAGGCGCCGACCATCGCGATCGACTTCACGGTGTTGAGAATGCCGCGGATGTAGCCGTCCGAGTAGGAATCGTGATCCATCAACAACGCCGAATTCAGCGGTCTTCCCATTTCGGCTCGCGCTTCTCAATGAAAGCGCCGATGCCTTCCTCGGCGTCCCGCACCAGCATGTTTTCGACCATCACGCCGGACATGTAATCATAGGCGTCGGCGAGCGGCATTTCGAGCTGGCGATAGAAACCCTCCTTGCCGATTTTCACGGTCAGCGATGATTTGCTGGCAATCTTGCGCGCCAGTTTGATCGCCTCCTCGCGCTCGCGGCCCGGAGCGACCACGTGGTTGACGAGGCCGATGCGTTCGGCATGTTCGGCGGAAATCATTTCGCCGGTGAGCAGCATCTCCATCGCGTGCTTGCGCGCGACGTTGCGGGCGAGGGCGACCATTGGTGTCGAGCAGAACAGTCCGATATTGACTCCGGGGGTGGCGAACTTGGCGGCGCGCGACGCGATCGCGAGATCGCAGCTTGCGACCAGCTGGCAGCCCGCCGCCGTCGCGGTAGCCTGCACCGCGGCGATCACCGGCTGCGGCAGCGCGACGATCTGCTGCATCATGGCGCTGCACATCGTCATGATGTGCTTGAAATAGGCGCGGCCGCGATCGTCGTCGCTACGGCGCTGATTGAGTTCCTTGAGATCGTGCCCGGCACAAAAGGCGGGGCCGTTGGCGGCCAGCACCACCGCGCGCACCGTGTCATCATGCGCGATCGCGGTCAGCGCGTCGCCGAGCGCCTCCAGCATTGCCTCGGAAAGAGTGTTGCGGGCCTCAGCGCGGTTGAGCGTCAGCACGGCGACGCCGTCCGTGTCCTCGCGCAGGAGTATCAGTGCAGAGGTCCGGGCGGCGGCTGCAGCGGTTTGGGCGCTCATCGTCATGTCCTTTAGTCCGGTCCTGCCGGGATTTGGCAATTCCTCTGCTCCATTATATCCGTCCGGAGCACGGGGAGTACGGTATGCTCGGAGCGGTGGCGGCAAAACTGACGGTCGAGGAACTCGAGCGCCGGCTCGGCGCCGAATTTCCCACGATGTTCAACCCCCGCAGCGGCTACAGCATCGAGGAGGTCTGGCATGGCGGTTGCCGGGTGCGCAAGCGTTTCGACAGCCGATCGCTGCGTCCGGGCGGCACCATCGCGGGCACGACATTGATGACGCTCGCCGATTTCTCAATGTATGTGGCGGTGCTTGCCGCGATCGGCTGGGTGCCGTCGGCAGTAACCTCCAATTTGAACATCAATTTTCTCAAAAAGCCGGCGCCCCAGGACCTATTGGCACAGGTGCGGTTGATGAGGATCGGCAAGCGGCTCGCGGTCGGCGAGATCGACATACGATCCGAGGGGGAGGAGGAGTTGGTGGCGCACGCGACCTCAACCTATTCAATACCGTCGCATTGACGGTAGAAAAATACCACTTAGCCAAATCATTGATATAAGATAAAATATTCGCGTGAAGTATTGACCGCGGGTCATATCGCGGCTAGATAAACCGCGCGCCGGTGAACCCGGCGCCTTTCCAGAACGGATGCGGATTATGGGCACTTATTCGGCCAAGCCCGCCGAGGTCGACAAGAAGTGGGTGATGATCGATGCCGACGGGCTTATCGTTGGCCGGCTCGCCTCGATCGTGGCAATGCGGCTGCGTGGCAAGCACAAGCCGACCTTCACGCCGCATGTCGATTGCGGCGACAACGTCATCGTCATCAACGCGGCCAAGGTCGTGTTGACCGGACGCAAGGTCGAACAAAAGGTCTACTACAAGCACACCGGCTTTATCGGCGGCGTCAAGGAGCGCTCCGCCAAGGCGATTTTGAGCGGCCGCTTTCCCGAGCGGATCGTGGAAAAGGCGGTGGAGCGCATGCTCCCGCGCGGGCCGCTCGGCCGCCGCCAGCTCGGCAACCTCAGGGTCTATCCGTACGCCGAGCATCCGCACGCCGCCCAGCAGCCGCAACAAATCGACATTGCGGCCATGAACCGCAAGAACAAGAGGACCGCCTGATGGCCGAAACGATGCAGACGCTCGAGGAGCTGTCCACGCTCAAGCCCGCGGCGGCGCCGCAGCCGCCCAAATACGTGCAGAAACTCGACAAGCAGGGCCGCGCCTATGCCACCGGCAAGCGCAAGGATGCGGTAGCGCGGGTATGGATCAAGCTCGGCGGCGGCAAGATCGTGATTAACGAGCGGCCGGTGGAAACCTATTTTGCCCGTCCGGTGCTGCGCATGCTGATCCAGCAGCCGCTCGTCGCCGCAAAGCGCCAGGGTCAATATGACGTGGTCTGCACCGTCTCCGGCGGCGGATTGTCTGGCCAAGCCGGCGCGGTACGCCACGGACTTTCCAAGGCGCTGATGCGTCACGAGCCCGAGCTGCGGTCGGTGCTCAAGCACGGCGGTTTCCTCACCCGCGACCCGCGCGTGGTCGAGCGCAAGAAGTACGGCAAGGCCAAAGCGCGACGCAGCTTCCAGTTCTCGAAGCGCTGACGCAGAAAACGCCGGGCGTCTTTAACCTCCCGGCAATACTATCGCCGAGCTTCGTTGCATTAGTAACCGCTACGGAACGCTTGCGACCTAGTGTGCCCGCCGACAGCGGTTGCGGTGGGCCTCATGCATCTCGACGTCCAGACCCTCTCGGTAGTGACGGTTTTCGTCACCGCGCTGCTCGGGGCCCTGTTGGTCTTTGCCGGACTGCAGAATCGGACCATTCGCGCCCCAATGTGGTGGGGAGCGGCCCATGTCGTCAACGCGAGCGGTCTCGGGCTGTTAACGTCGCACGGCGCCGCGCCGGATTTCGTTACCAACGACCTTGCCAACGGGCTCGTGCTCCTGGGCTACGGTCTGACCTGGAGCGGGGCCCGCATCTTCGACGGGCGTGAGGTGCGCCTGCTGCTGGTCCTGTCTGCGCCGGCGATCTGGATTGTGCTCTGCCGCTTGCCGGCTTTCGCCGCCAATGGCGACCTCGGCGTGATCGTCGTCTCCACGATGCAGGCAGTGTTGGCGTTGCTCACCGCCGAGGAATTCTGGCGCGGCCGCGACGAGCCGCTGATGTCGCGTTGGCCCATGGTCATTGTCCAGCTTGCCAATGCCGCGGTGCTGCTTGCGCGCGTGCCGGCGACGCTGCTGTCGCCGCTCTTCCCGGCCGATTCGCTGATGCGCGGACTGTCGTTCGCCTTGCTCGCATTCGGCACGCTGCTGTTCACGGTGGTCATGGCCTTCCTGCAGCTCAACATGACCAAGGAACGCACCGAGCTCAAACACAAGATCAACTCGCTGGTTGATCCCTTAAGCGGAGTCGCCAATCGTCGCGCCTTTCTCGACGGCGCCACCAGTCTCCTGGTGCAGCAGCGGATCGACCGTGAGCCGCCGCTCGCCCTGCTGCTTTTCGACCTTGACCACTTCAAGCAGATCAACGACCGCTTCGGCCACGCGCTCGGCGACGCCGTCCTGCAGACCTTCGCCGGCACCGCCACGGCGACGCTTGGCACCGAAGTGCTGTTCGCCCGCATCGGCGGCGAGGAATTCGCCTCCTGCTTGCCGGTCGGCGACCTCGACGAAGCCTATGCGATCGCCGATCGGGTGCGGCGCAATTTCCTCGCGGCCGCCGCGAAATTCGGCAACGACGAGCTGCAACCAAGCGTGAGCGTCGGCATTACGCTCGGTTGCGATGCCCACGCCGACGTCCATGATCTGCTCTCGGTCGGTGATCGGGCGCTCTATCGGGCCAAGGAGCTCGGCCGCAATCGCGTCGAGACCGAAGTCCCGGCAAATATCGCGACATCGAGCGCGAATTTTGCCGCGCCTTCGATCGTGCCGATCATCGGGCCGGAACGCGCGGCAAACGCAGCCGGCCCTGACGGCGAGCGTCGGCATGCCGCCTCCTGAGGCCCAAAATCGTCAACGCGTTGTAGCGATTTTCCGCTCATTTTAGCAAAGACTTGATTCACATTTTGATCTGTTACGGGAAAAACCCACCGCATAAGATACACGCTTGGCAAAGCTTGAAAAGCAAACTTCCGGCGCGGGCCGCGCATTCGTGGTACTCTCTCATTCGACACACCGGATAGGGGCGCTGCTGCATGCTGTCGGTATCGCTCGATATCGGAACGCTGTTCGTTATCGCCATCTGCGTGACGTTGTTGCTCGGCCTGTTCCTGCTGTTCGCGTGGCTGCAGGAGCGCATGCAAGCCCTCGCCTGGTGGGGCGTGGCGTATCTGATCGGCGGATTGTCCGGCGCGATATGGCGGTTCGGCGACCTGATTACGCCGCCTTTGCCGCCCTTGCCGCCGTATCTTGCCGATGTGCTGCTGTTCGTCGCCGTCGGCGTGATTTGGAGCGCCGCGCGCCTCTTCCACGGGCGACCGGTGCGCTGGGCTGCCATGTTTTTCGGCGCCGCGTTCTGGCTGACGGCATGTCATTTCCCGGCGTTCGCCGCCTCAGCCGCTTCCCGTGTCCTGGTGAGCTCGCTCATTGTCGCCGGCTATACGTTCCTCACCGCCGCCGAATTGTGGCGCGAGCGGCGCAAATCGCGCATCCGGCATTGGCCCGCCGTTTTCGTGCCGATGCTGCATGGGGCTGTTTTTCTCCTGCCGGTGGCGCTGGCGACGCTGACCGACGACGACGGCATTCGCGGTCCGGCCACCGGCTGGATTGCAGTATTCGCCATCGAGATTGTGCTCTACGTCGTCGGCACCGCCTTCGTCGTACTGATGCTGGCGAAGGACCGCACCTTGCGCTTCTACAAAATGGCCGCGGCAAGCGATCCGCTCACCGGCTTGCTGAACCGGCGCGGCTTCTTCGAGGCCACTGCGGTGCTGCTGAAATGCGCGCAAAAGAGCAAGACGCCGGTCAGCGTGCTCGCTTTTGACCTCGATCATTTCAAATCGATCAACGATCGATTTGGCCACGCGACCGGCGACGCCATACTGCAGCGGTTCGCGGCTGTTGCGCGCACGACAATGCGTGCCGACGACGTTATCGGCCGGTTGGGCGGCGAGGAGTTCATCGCCATATTGCCCGGCACTCTATCCGATGCCGCTGCAGCCGCTGAGCGCGTGCGTGCCGCTTTCGCCGCGGCCGGCGCCGGCGCCGATAGTCCGCGCCTCGCCGCGACGGTGAGCACCGGCGTGGCGTGCGGCTCGCCATTCGCCCCGATCGAGATGCTCATTGGGCGCGCCGATGCCGCGCTCTATCGCGCCAAGATGAATGGACGCGACCGAGTCGAGAGAGCCGAGGAAACCATCGCCGGCGTCTCGGATCGCAGCCAAGACGGGCCGGCCGCGATTCGCGGGAAGCGCCCGGCAGTTTCCTGTCGGAACATCGGCTCATAGCGAAAAGTGCGCGGACAAAGATGAAAAGAAAATGGGCGTCGCGGAAGTCCGGCGCCCGCGAGGTCGCATCGCCTGGGCGACGCTGGGAGGACGCTCACGCCGAGTAGTACATTTCGTACTCGACCGGATGCGGAGTGTGTTCGAAGCGGATCACCTCCTGCATCTTCAGCTCGATGTAGCAGTCGATGAAGTCGTCGTCGAACACGCCGCCGGCCTTGAGGAAATCGCGGTCCTTGTCGAGATAGGTGAGGGCCTCGCGCAGGCTGCCGCACACGGTCGCGATTTTCTTCAACTCCTTCGGTGGCAGATCGTAGAGATCCTTGTCAGTAGGCTCTCCCGGATTGAGCTTGTTTTTGATGCCGTCGAGGCCGGCCATCAGCATCGCGGCAAAGCCGAGATAGGGATTGCACAGCGGATCGGGATAGCGCACCTCCACGCGCTTGCCCTTGGGCGAGGATGCGAGCGGAATGCGGCACCCGGCCGAACGATTGCGCACCGAGTAGGCGAGCAGTACCGGTGCCTCGAAGCCGGGGACGAGCCGCTTGTAGGAGTTCGTCGTCGGATTGGTGAAGGCGTTGATGGTGCGCGCGTGCTTCAAGATGCCGGCGATATATTGCAACGCCAAGTCCGAAAGGTCGGCGTATTTGTTGCCGGCGAACAGCGGCTTGTCGCCTTTCCAGATCGATTGATGGCAATGCATGCCCGAGCCGTTGTCGCCATAGACCGGCTTCGGCATGAAGGTGGCGGTCTTGCCGTACACCTGCGCAACCTGCTGGACGCAGTATTTGTAGATCTGCATCTGATCCGCCATGCGCACCATGGGGGCGAAGATCATGCCGAGTTCGTGCTGTGCCGAGCCGACCTCGTGGTGGTGTTTCTCCACCTTGACGCCCATCCGCGCCATGGCTGCCAGCATCTCCGAGCGCATATCCTGCGCCGTATCCTGCGGCGGCACCGGGAAGTAGCCCTTCTTAAAGCCGATATGAAGGCCGAGATTGCCGCCTTCATATTCGGTGTCGGTATTGATCGGCAGCTCGATGGAATCGACGCGGAAGCCAGTGTTGTAGGGGTTGGCGGCGTATCTCACGTCATCGAAGATAAAGAATTCGGCCTCCGGTCCGAAAAACACGGTGTCGCCGATGCCCATCGATTTGACGAGGCCTGCGGCCTTCTTGGCGATCGAGCGCGGGTCGCGATTGTAGGGCTCGCCGGTGAGCGGCTCGAGCGTGTCGCAAATCAAGACCAGCGTCGTCTCGGCGAAGAACGGATCGATGCAGGCGCTTTCCGGGTCCGGCATCAGTTGCATGTCCGACTCGTGGATCGCCTTCCAACCCGCGATCGATGAGCCGTCGAACATGATGCCCTCGGCGAACGTTTCTTCGTCGACCACGCTGACATCGGTCGTTACATGCTGCCACTTGCCGCGCGGATCGGTAAAACGAAAATCGACGTATTTCACGTCGCTGTCCTTGATCATTTTCATGACATTCTTCGGCGTGGTCATGGCATGCATACCCTTTCGTGGTGATGATCAGTGCTTGATGCTGCTGCTTGCAGTCGAATGTTCGCTGGTCCGCGCGAGCGCTTGGACCGGCGGCTCATATCGCGTCAAGCCCGGATTCCCCAGTCCTAATCCGGATGGCTTCCTCGATGTTCGAGACGAAGATTTTTCCGTCGCCGATCCGCCCGGTCTGAGCAGCACGCCGGATCGCCTCGATCGCTTTGTCGATCATATCGTCGCCAAGCACAATCTCGATTTTCACCTTGGGGAGGAAATCAACCACATATTCGGCGCCGCGGTAGAGCTCGGTGTGCCCCTTCTGACGGCCGAATCCTTTGGCTTCGGTCACGGTTATTCCTTGCAGCCCCACTTCCTGCAGTGCCTCTTTCACCTCGTCGAGTTTGAACGGCTTGATGATGGCCTCGATCTTCTTCATCGCGTCTTATCTCCCGGTTCCGAGGTGGCACCCCCCGGGAACCGTGCATCGGTTAGCAGGTCCCGTGCCAATGGCTTGTAAAGCTGAAAAGGACAGCCCGATCAAAGTCCTATGCTGTGCGCGTCAAGCCCCTTAAACGCCATCATTGGTGCTTCGGCTGAGGAAATAGGCACATTGCTCACAATCGCGTCAATTCATCAGCGGGTCTGGTTCTGGAATTCGGCGCGGTATTCTCGGCCTGCTGCTTTCGCTATCCTCCAAGCCACATGATTGAGCTTTTGACCAATACGGAAATGGCTGACGCCGACCGCCTGACAGAAGCGGGCGGCGTGCCCGGGATCGACCTCATGGAGCAGGCGGGAAGGGCGGTGGCTGACGCCGTTGCCGCGCGCCATCCCGCCAAAAGCCGGGTCGTGGTTATCTCTGGGCCGGGCAACAATGGCGGCGACGGATTTGTCGCGGCGCGGCTGCTGGTCAACCGCGGTTATCTCGTCCGGATTTTGCTGGTGGGAGAGGCGGCGCGGCTCAAGGGCGACGCGGCGTTCGCGGCGAAGGCCTGGATCGGGCCGATCGCTTCCGCGCAGCCGAATGGACTGACGGATTCGGATGGCGTCGACGTTGTGATCGACGCCCTGTTCGGCGCCGGGCTCGACCGGCAAGTCGAAGGCCTCCCCGGCGCCATGATCGACAGCATGAATGCGCAGCACGCGCCGGTCGTGGCGGTGGACCTGCCGAGCGGAATCAATGGCACATCGGGGGCGGTCATGGGGACCGCCGTGAAGGCGGTTCAGACGGTCACCTTCTTTCGCAAGAAACCCGGCCATCTCCTTTTACCGGGGAGGCTTCATTGCGGTGTGACCTCGGTCGCCGACATCGGCATCCCCGCTTCAGTATTGGGCCGCATTGCTCCGCAAACCTTCGAGAACGTTCCGGCGCTTTGGCGCAAATACCTTCCCGTACCGCAAGCGGCGGAGCACAAATACGACCGCGGCCACGCGGTTATCGTTTCCGGGCCGTCATGGTCGACGGGGGCCGCGCGGCTCGCGGCCCGCGCAGCCTTGCGCGCCGGAGCGGGGTTGGTCACCATCGCAAGTCCGCGTGAAGCGCTCGCGGTCAATGCGACGGCGAGCCTTGCCGTCATGGTGCGACCGGTCGACGGCGCCGGCGAGCTGGCGAAGTTTCTCGCAGACCGCAGATTGAACGCACTGGCGATCGGGCCGGGCGTGGGGGTGGGAGACGCAACCGCCGATCTGGTGCTGGCAGCGTTGTCCGGCGAGCGCGCCGTGGTCCTTGATGCCGACGCGATCACGACCTTTGTGAACCGTCCGCAGCGGCTCGCCGAGGCGCTTGAAGGCAGGCGCGGCCGCGCCACAATCCTGACGCCGCATGAAGGGGAATTTTCTCGCTATTTCGGAGCCTTGGACGGGCGAACAAAAGTTGGCTCGAAACTCGAAAGGGCACGCCTGGCGGCGCAAATGACCGGGTCGGTCGTGCTTCTCAAGGGCGCCGATACGGTTGTCGCAGCCGCCGATGGCCGCGCCGCAATCGCCGCAAATGCACCGCCATATCTGGCGACTGCGGGCGCCGGCGATGTGCTGACCGGAATGGCGGTGGGCCTCTTGGCGCAAGGCATGCCTGCCTTTGAAGCGGCCGCGGCCGCCGTATGGCTCCATGGCGAAGCCGCCGCGGCGACCGGCCCTGGCCTCATCTCCGAGGATTTGCCCGAAGCGCTCCCAAGCGTGTACCGCAGGCTGCTTGGCTAAGCCGGCCTCACTTGGCGTCGCTATCCGCGTTGCAGACCGCGATTCCGTGGCTATTTTTGTGGTGTCCCGCGCACGCTGCGTGATATAAGCCGCGCCTCCTGGCCGCTCTCCTGTCGCGGGCGTGGCGGAATTGGTAGACGCGCGGGATTTAGGTTCCCGTGACGAAAGTCGTGGGGGTTCGAGCCCCTCCGCCCGCACCAGCGGCGCGGATCCTTTCAAATCCCGGCCGGGAACGCGCTCGATCTCGGGCCACCGAAAGTAGTGCCGATGCAGGTAACCGAAACCGCCGCCGCGGGCCTCAAGCGCGAATATCGCGTCGTCGTGCCGGCAACCGATCTCGAAGCCCGCGTCAAGGAAAGGCTCGACGATCTGAAGGGCCGCGTCCAGCTGCGGGGGTTCCGGCCCGGCAAGGTACCCGTGGAGCACCTCCGGCGCCTCTACGGCAAGGCGGCGATGGCGGAGGTGATCGAAGCGGCGGTGCGCGAAGCCAACAGCAAGATCGTCAGCGACCACGGCTTCAAGCTCGCTACCGAACCGAAAGTATCGCTGCCCCCGGAGCAGGGCACCGTCGAGGGGGTCATCGCCGGCAAGTCGGACCTCGCCTACACGGTCGAGATCGAGATCGTACCACCGATCACGCTCACCGATTTCAAGACCCTCAAATTGGAGCGGCTGGTCGCCGACGTGACAGAAGACGAAATCGACGCGGCGCTGCAGCGGATCGCCGAGCAGAACCGGCCGTTCGTGGCCAAGGCTGAAGGAGCGGAGAAGGGCGATCGGATCACGATTTCGTTTCAAGGCACGATCGACGGCGCGCCGTTCGCAGGGGGGTCTGGTGAGGACGTGCCGACGGTTCTCGGCTCGGGGCAATTTATCCCCGGCTTCGAGGACCATCTGGTCGGCCTCAAGGCGGACGAAAGCCGCAGTTTTCAGGTGAAGTTCCCGGAGAACTATCCGGCGACACCGGTTGCCGGCAAAGACGCGACCTTTGCCGTGACCGCAAAAACGGTTGAAGGGCCCGGCGCGGTGACGATCGATGACGATTTTGCCAAGACGCTCGGACTGGAATCGCTCGCCAAACTGCGCGGCGGCATCCGGGAGCGGCTGCAGCGCGAGCATGCGGCAGCCTCGCGCCAGAAACTCAAGCGCGCGCTGTTCGATCAGCTCGATGAACGCCACAAGTTCGAGCCGCCGCCGAGCCTCGTCGAGCGGGAGTTCTCCAACGTCTGGTCCACGATTGAGAACGATCTCAAGCAGGAGGGTCGCACCTTTGCCGACGAAGGAACGACCGAGGAAAAGGCGCGCGCCGAGTACCGCGGCATTGCCGAGCGCCGGGTACGGCTCGGCCTCGTCATCGCGGAAATCGGCGAAAGGAACAATATCAAGATCACCGACGAGCAGCTGACCGCGGCCGTGGTGGAACAAGCGCGGCAGCTTCCCGGGCGCGAGCAGCAGGTGTGGGACTACTACCGCAAGAATCCCGGTGCGCTCGCGGCTTTGCGGGCGCCGCTGTTCGAGGATAAGGTCGTCGACTTCCTGCTCGAACTCGCCGCGGTTGCGGAGAAGGGGGTTTCGCGGGACGAGTTGTTCAAGGAAGCCGAGGAGTAGGGCGGCGGCCCGGCGCGGCCGCCGGGGGAGGCCGGTCGCACGTCTTGTCGCAGGGATTTCCGCACATATCTGCGATAGTTGCAAAGCCGGTGAGTTCGCCGTGCCGGGTTGCAGGGCGATTTCGACAAGCCGGGCCCGACTCAGCCACATTGTGCGGACATGCTGAGCCGTTGAGCCCCGACAGGTGATTCCATGCGCGACCCAAAGGACACTTACATGAACTACCTCGTCCCCATGGTGGTCGAACAGACCAACCGCGGCGAACGGGCCTACGATATCTATTCGCGGCTGCTCAAGGAGCGGATCATCTTCATCACCGGGCCGATCGAGGACGGGATGGCTTCGTTGGTGGTCGCCCAACTCCTCTTCCTCGAGGCGGAGAACCCGAAGAAGGAAGTGTCGATGTACATCAATTCGCCAGGCGGCATCGTGACCTCGGGCCTGGCGATCTACGACACGATGCAATTCATCCGCCCGGCGGTGTCCACCCTGTGCACCGGGCAGGCGGCTTCGATGGCCTCGCTACTGCTCGCCGCCGGCGCTAAGGATCTGCGCTTTGCCCTGCCCAATGCCCGCATCATGGTCCATCAGCCCTCGGGCGGGTTCCAAGGCCAGGCGACCGATATCATGCTCCACGCCCAGGAGATCCTGAACCTGAAGCGGCGATTGAACGAAATCTACGTCAGACACACCGGCCAGCCGCTGAAGAAGATCGAGGATGCGCTCGAGCGTGACATGTTCCTGACCTCCGAGATGGCCAAGGATTTCGGGCTGATCGACAAGGTGATCGAGAAGCGGCCAGAGGAACCCTCCCTCAAGAGCGAACCCGTGCTGGCCAAGGCCTGAGTCCCGGCAATCCGGCAACGGGACGGCCGTCCGGCGCCCCGAAAAGGGCTGATTCGTCTTGAGTCCGAGGCGCCCAAGCTCTGCGTCAAGCGGTTTCTTGACGGTGTGATCGGGAAAGCACACACATGCAAACTCTCGTTATCGTTAATGGATTCTTGATTGGCACGCCGTTAGCATAGAAACTTGTGGGACTGCACCGGGTCTTGTCACAGTGGCGTCTTATTCGGGGGCAGAACGCGGAAGGCGCTACGGATTCTTAGCTCGGCGATCGCTATAGTATCGAGGTCGCACGGCGGACCTCGCGGTGAAGACGGAGACTGGGAATGAGCAAAGTCGGCGGCGATTCAAAGAACACGCTCTACTGCTCGTTCTGCGGCAAGAGCCAGCACGAGGTGCGCAAGCTCATTGCCGGGCCGACCGTTTTCATCTGCGACGAGTGCGTCGAGCTTTGCATGGACATCATCCGCGAGGAAAACAAGTCCTCGCTGGTAAAGTCGCGCGACGGCATTCCGACGCCGCGCGAGATCCGCAAGGTTCTCGACGACTATGTGATCGGTCAGGATCACGCCAAGAAGGTGCTCTCGGTTGCCGTTCACAACCACTACAAGCGGCTCAACCATCAGAGCAAGCACAACGACGTCGAACTGGCGAAGTCGAACATTCTGTTGATCGGGCCGACCGGCTCGGGCAAGACGCTCCTGGCGCAGACGCTCGCTCGCATCCTCGATGTACCCTTCACCATGGCGGACGCGACCACGCTGACGGAAGCGGGTTATGTCGGCGAGGACGTCGAGAACATCATTCTCAAGCTGTTGCAGTCGGCCGACTACAATGTCGAGCGCGCCCAGCGCGGCATCGTCTATATCGACGAGATCGACAAGATTTCGCGCAAGTCGGACAATCCCTCGATCACCCGCGACGTGTCGGGCGAGGGCGTGCAGCAGGCCCTGCTCAAGATCATGGAAGGCACCATCGCCAGCGTGCCGCCGCAGGGCGGCCGCAAGCATCCGCAACAGGAATTCCTCCAGGTCGACACCACGAACATACTGTTCGTCTGCGGCGGTGCCTTCGCCGGCCTGGAAAAGATCATTTCCGCGCGCGGCCGTTCAACCTCGATCGGGTTCGGCGCCAAGGTCATGGCGCCGGAGGACCGCAAGCAGGGCGAGATCTTCCGCGACGTCGAGCCCGAGGATTTGCTCAAATACGGCCTCATTCCCGAATTCGTCGGACGGCTTCCCGTGGTGGCCACGCTCGAGGACCTCGACGAAGCCTCGCTCAAGCGCATCCTCACCGAGCCGAAGAACGCGTTGGTGAAGCAATATCAGCGCATGTTCGAGATGGAGACGGTGGACCTGACGCTGGCGGAGGAGGCGCTCGCCGCGATCGCCCGCAAGGCGATCGACCGCAAGACCGGCGCGCGCGGGCTGCGCTCGATCATGGAGAGCATCCTGCTCGACACCATGTTCGATCTGCCGAGCCTCGAAGGCGTCGAGGAAGTCGTGATCTCGCGCGAGGTCGTCGAGGGCAGTGCCCGGCCGCTGTACATCTATGCCGACCGGTCCGATCGCGCCAGCGACGCCGGCGGCGCGAGCGCCTGAGTTGCCGGGCCCCGACAACGACGATTCGGGGTGCGGCTTATCGCTGCGGCTGCCCGGCACGGTGGTTTGCCAAAAAAAACCACCTTTCTTGACACCCCCCTACGGCAACGCCACCTATAGCGGGCGAACGCAAAGAGTCGAAGATTTGGATGAACTACTCCGGGCAGGGGAACCACCCCGCCCTTTGGGTGCGGACAGATCGCCGTCCGTCATCTCCTTCCCGGTCCACCGGCAGTCCGTCGTGACAGCGCATGCAGCGGGTCTCGAGGGAAGTGCACAACAATAAGGACATGGGGCCATGACAGGTGCCGCCAAGCCAAAACCACCCTTGCTGTCCGGCGAAAGCCGGGCGTATCCGGTGCTGCCGCTACGGGACATCGTCGTCTTCCCGCACATGATTGTCCCCCTGTTTGTCGGGCGCGAGAAATCGATCAAGGCGCTCGAGGAGGTGATGCGCTCGGACACGTTCATCCTGCTGGCGACGCAGAAGAACGCTTCCGACGACGACCCGACCACCGATTCCATCTACGGCGTCGGCACGCTGGCGAGCGTGCTGCAGCTCCTCAAGCTGCCGGACGGCACCGTCAAGGTGCTGGTCGAGGGCGCTGCTCGGGCCACGGTGAAGCAATACACCGATCGCGCCGACTATTACGAGGCGGACGCGGTCGTGCTGAATGATTTCGCCGGCGATCAGGTCGAAGCCGAGGCGCTAGCGCGTTCGGTGGTCAACGAGTTCGAAGGCTATGTGAAGCTCAACAAGAAGGTGTCGCCGGAAGTCGTCACCGTGGTCCAGCAGATCGAGGATTACCCCAAGCTCGCCGACACCGTCGCCTCGCACCTTGCGGTCAAGATTCCCGACAAGCAGGTGATCCTGGAGACGCCGGTCGTTACCGAGCGGCTGGAGAAGGTGCTCGGGCTGATGGAGAGCGAAATCTCGGTGTTGCAGGTCGAGAAGCGCATCCGCACGCGCGTCAAGCGGCAGATGGAGAAGACGCAGCGCGAGTATTACCTCAACGAGCAGATGAAGGCGATCCAGAAGGAGCTCGGCGACGAGGACGGCAAGGACGAGCTCGCCGAGATCGAGGAGAAGATCAAGCGGACCAAGCTGTCGAAGGAGGCCCGCGAAAAGGCGCAGCACGAACTGAAAAAGCTGCGGCAGATGTCGCCGATGTCGGCGGAAGCCACGGTGGTGCGCAACTATCTCGACTGGCTGTTGTCGATTCCGTGGAACAAGAAGTCCAAGGTCAAGAAAGACCTGACGCTCGCCGAGCAGATTCTCGAGGCCGATCATTACGGCCTGGAAAAGGTTAAGGAACGCATCGTCGAGTACTTGGCGGTGCAGCAGCGCGCCAACAAGCTGACCGGCCCCATCCTCTGCCTGGTCGGGCCGCCCGGCGTGGGCAAGACCTCGCTCGGCAAGTCGATCGCGCGGGCGACCGGGCGTGAGTTCGTGCGTGTATCGCTCGGCGGCGTGCGCGACGAGGCGGAGATCCGCGGCCATCGGCGGACCTATATCGGTTCTATGCCGGGCAAGATCATCCAGTCGATGCGCAAAGCGAAGACCTCGAACCCGCTGTTCCTGCTCGACGAGGTCGACAAGATGGGGGCCGATTTCCGCGGCGATCCGTCGTCGGCGCTCTTGGAGGTGCTCGACCCCGAGCAAAATCATGCGTTCAACGATCACTATCTTGAGGTCGACTACGATCTCTCGCACGTGATGTTCATCACCACGGCGAATACGCTGAATATTCCGCCGCCACTGATGGACCGCATGGAGATCATCCGCATCGCCGGCTATACCGAGGACGAGAAGATCGAGATCGCGCGCCGGCACCTGATCCCGCACGCGACCGTCAAGCACGGCGTCGAGCCGAAGGAATGGTCGATCGAGGACGATGCGCTGCTGACGATTATCCGTCGCTATACCCGCGAAGCGGGCGTGCGCAATCTCGAGCGCGAGTTGTCGACGCTGATCCGCAAGGCGGTCAAGGAGCTGACGATCTCGAAGAAGGAATCGGTGCGGGTGACCGAAGCGATCCTGCCCGACTATCTCGGCGTGCCGAAATTCCGCTACGGCGAGGTCGAGGACCAGGACCAGGTCGGCGTGGTCACCGGTCTTGCCTGGACCGACGTCGGCGGCGAGCTGCTAACCATCGAGGCGGCGATGATGCCCGGCAAGGGCAAGATGACCGTCACCGGCAATCTGCGCGACGTGATGAAGGAATCGATCTCGGCGGCGGCGTCCTATGTGCGCATGCGCGCCGTCGCCTTCGGCATCGAGCCGCCGGCGTTCGACAAGCGTGACATCCACGTCCACGTGCCGGAAGGCGCCACGCCAAAGGATGGCCCCTCCGCCGGCGTCGCCATGGTGACCGCCATCGTCTCGGTGATGACCGGCATTCCGGTGCATCGCGACGTCGCCATGACCGGCGAGATCACGCTGCGCGGCCGTGTGCTGCCGATCGGCGGCCTCAAGGAGAAGCTCCTGGCCGCGCTGCGCGGCGGCATCAAGACCGTGCTCATTCCGGAAGAGAATGCCAAGGATCTCGTCGAGATCAACGACAGCATCAAGAGCGGCCTCGACATCATCCCGGTCTCGCGCATGGACGAAGTGCTGGCGCGCGCCCTGATGCGCAAGCCGGAGCCGATCGTGTGGGAGGAGGCGACGGCCAAGCCCGTCGATGTCCCCGAGACCATTGCGGAGGAGGAATCCTCCGGCCTCACCGCGCACTGAGCATCGGAACGGCATGCGGCGGCGCCCACCGGGCGCCGCCTTCTTTTCGGCCGACCGCGACCGCCCACCGGCCAGCAATATGACCGAGCGTTGGATTTGCCGGTCGCGTGATTTTCGCTACATTCGCCCGGGGGCACGGGGTGCGGCGTCGCTTCCTGTCTGGCGTCGCGCGAACAAGGCGGAGATAGCTCGTGAAAGGCGTTGATCCGCTCGCCGGCTGCATGGCTATTGCCCTGATTGCCGGCGCCGGCCCAGCTTTGGCTGCGGACGATTTTCCGCTCACCGGAAGCTACACGCAGAACGTCCCCTGCAAGGGCGACGGCAGCGACCCCAGCGAGTTGCAGGTGAAAATCTCGCCGCAGGAGATCGACTCCCGCGTCGCCGTCTGCACCTTCCTCGATACCAAGCGCAACGGCGACAGTATCAGCGCCCATGTTCAGTGCCAGTTTCCGCGCGGCCCGCTGACCGGCGACATCACCTTTAAGATGCGGCCCGATCAGAAGACGATCGAGTTCATCGATCGCGACAAGAACTACAGCGCGGTTCTCTATCGCTGTCCGCAGTGACGCGGGGCCGGCACAACCCCGGTCGGGATCCAAGGTCGAAGCTTCGATGCATGAACTTTCCCCGCCGGCGCGGATCGGTGCTAAGATTATTCCGTTCTATTCAGGGGGTGCCGCCATGCTCCGATACGCCGTCATTGCCGCTGTGCTGACCGCAATACTGCCCGGCGCGCCGTGCTTTGCGGTGACGGCGAAAGACAAAATGGAAACGTGCAAGTTCGGCGCCGACGACCAGAAGCTTCAGGGCAAGGCGCGCAAGGCATTTCTGAACAAATGCATGTCCGACAAGGATGAACCGCGCGGTTCCGCGGCGCCGGCGCAGCCGAAAAATTGACCTTCGGCGGCAATGAGGGAAGAGGCGAAGCTCTCGCCCTCGGCTTGAGAAAGGTTCCCGCGCCGTCACGCGGCACCGCGTAGCTTGCGGCGGACGCGTTCGTCGAATCGGGCGACGCTGACCACCACCCGTTGGTGGGTGCCGCCGCCGATCATTTCGAAATTATCGCGGGCTTCGACGCGGAAGGTGATGGTACGGCCCTCCACGTGCGAAACCTCGGCGTGCGCGGTCACCTGCAAGCCGACCGGCGTCGCCGCAACGTGGCTCACGTCGAGGTGGATGCCGAGGCTCTGATGGCCGGCAGGGAGCAGGTGCTCGACGGCGTTGAGCGCGGCCGCCTCGATCACGTTGATCATCACCGGAGTCGCCAAGACCGCAATGCGTCCCGAGCCGACAAACGGAGCGGTATGCTCGGGCCCGACCGTGAGTTGCGCCGTGCCGGTGAGGCCGCAGGTGACGCGGGTGAGATCGACCATGACTGCCGTCGCCATGAATTCCCGGCCGCCGCGACCGCGCGGCCGCCGCGCTAGTGTGCCGCGCCGCGCGCCAATGGCGAAGGAGAAAATTTGACGGCGGCGCGGCGGCGAGCCTTGCCAGCGACAACGCGGCGGGGTCCAATGCGCGGATGAATCTGCCCCCGCTGCCGCCGCTGCGTACGCTGTTCTTTGAGGACCTGTCGGTCGGCATGACCGAGCGACTCGCCAAGACCGTCGCTTCCTCCGACGTGGTCGGCTTCGCGCAGCTTACCGGCGATCGCAATCCCATCCACCTGTCCGAGCACTTTGCCGCCAAAACTTCCTTCGGCAAGCGCATCGCGCACGGGCTGTACACGGCGAGCCTGATTTCCGCCGTGCTCGGAACAAGGCTGCCCGGCCCCGGCGCCGTCTACATCTCGCAGACCCTGAATTTTCGCGCGCCGGTAAAGATCGGCGACACGGTCGTGGTCACGGTTACGGTTGCCGAACTCATTCCGGAAAAATCCCGCGCCCGACTGTCCTGCATCTGCGAGGTCGACGGCGAGGTGGTCCTGGACGGCGAGGCGCTGGTGAAGGTGCCGAGCGAGAAGGCGAGGGGGAAGCGGCCGGTCCTGCGCTTGTAGCCGGCACGAATGCCGGGCAGGAATGCGCCCGCCGCGTTCGCGTCCCGCTGTTGGTATGTTAGCGTTTGATTCAACCCGCCGGAGATTTCATCCCATGCGAACGATCGCCTACCTGCTCGGCATCCTGGCCATCATTGCCGCCATCGTCTACTTCGTGCTTCCAGCCGACCAGTTGCCGAGCTTCATGCCGGGACACGTCGCCGGAATGGCCCACATCCGTCTCAAGCACGGCATCGCCGCCGCGATTGTCGGCGTGATCCTCCTGGCGATCGGCTGGATTGTCGGCCGCCGCGCCTGAGCGGCCGCGGAATTTTCCTTCGCCGGACGCTAAGCCAATAAGTCGCGGAACTGCGGATGCCTGGCGAGGTAGGCGCGCACATAGGAGCAGCGCGCCACGACCTTGAGTCCGCGCGCCCTTACCGCTTCGAGCGCGCCGGCGATCAGCTCCGCGGCCAAGCCGTGGCCGCGCGCCTGCGGCGGCACTTCCGTGTGCGTGAAGGTGATGATGCCGTCGGCCAGCCGGTAGTTGGCGATCGCCATCATGCCGTCGGCCTCAAGCTCGAAGCGGGAGAGGGCGGCGTTGTCGCGAACGGTTCCGGACATGGTTTCTATGCATGACAACGCCGCGCAGATGGGTTTCGCATCGTTCAGCCCATCCCGTGGCCGCGCCTACTCTCCGCCGTTCTCCGCCCCTTCCTCGGAGAGCCGCTCCACCGAGGCGACCTTCTCGCCTTCCGCGGTCGAGAACACGATGACGCCCTGGGTGGCGCGGCCGGCGATGCGGATGCCGTCGACCGGGCAGCGGATCAATTGTCCGCCGTCGGTCACCAGCATGATTTGATTGCTCTCCTCGACCGGGAACGACGCCACCAGGCGCCCATTCCTTTCCGTGATCGCCATGGCGACGATGCCTTTGCCGCCGCGGCCGGTGGTGCGGTATTCGTAGGACGAGGTACGCTTGCCGAAGCCTTTCTCCGAGATCGTGAGCACGAACTGCTCGGCCGCTGACATCTCGACATAACGCTGTTCGCCAAGCTCGATCGCGCCCTCGGCCTCTTCGACATCGGCGCTGACACCGTTTTCCTCGCTCTCTCCGTTGCCGCCGCGCCGCACCGCGTTGGCGCGCTTGAGATAGGCGGCGCGCTCGTCGGCGGTCGCCTCGACATGGCGCAGGATCGACAGCGAAATCAGCCTGTCGCCGTCGGCAAGCGTGATGCCGCGCACGCCCATCGACGTGCGCCCTTGGAACACGCGCACGTCGTCGACGGCGAAGCGGATGCATTGACCGGCGGCGGAGGTGAGCAACACGTCGTCGGTTTCGGTGCAGATCTGTACGTCGACGATCGCATCGCCCTCGTCGAGCTTCATGGCGATGATGCCCGAGCGCCGCACGTCGGAGAAATCCGACAGCTTGTTGCGCCGCACGGTGCCGCGCGTGGTCGCGAACATGACGTCGAGCTTTTCCCAGTTCGCCTCGTCCTCCGGCAGCGGCATGATGGTGGTGATCGCCTCGCCCTGCTCGAGCGGCAGGATATTGATCAGGGCCTTGCCGCGCGCCTGCGGCGCGGCCAGCGGCAGCCGCCACACCTTCTCCTTGTAGACCTTGCCGCGCGAGGAGAAGAACAGCACCGGGGCGTGCGTCGAGGCGACGAACAGCCGGGTGACGAAATCCTCCTCGCGCGTCTGCATGGCGGCGCGGCCCTTGCCGCCGCGCCGCTGCGCCCGATAGGTCGAGAGCGGCACCCGCTTGACGTAGCCGGCATGCGAGACGGTGACCACCATGTCCTCGCGCTGGATCAGGTCCTCGTCTTCCATCTCGCCTTCCTGGTCGACGATGAGCGTGCGGCGCGGCGTGGCGAATTCATTCTTGATGGCGTTGAGCTCGTCCTTGACGATCGCCTGTATGCGGGCGCGCGAGCGCAAGATGTCGAGGTAGTCGGCGATCTCGGCGGCGAGCTTGTCGAGCTCGGCCTTGATCTCGTCGCGGCCGAGCGCGGTGAGCCGCTGCAGGCGCAGGTCGAGGATGGCCTTGGCCTGCTCGGTCGAGAGCCGCGTGGTGCCGGCGGCGGACAGGCTGTGGCGCGGATCGTCGATCAGCGTGACCATGGCGGCGACGTCGCGCGCCGGCCAGTCGCGCCCCATCAACTGTTCGCGCGCCTCGTTGGCGTCCTTGGCGGCGCGGATGAGCCTGATCACCTCGTCGATATTGGCGACGGCGATGGCCAGGCCGACCAGCACATGGGCGCGGTCGCGCGCCTTGCCGAGCAGGTGCTTGGTGCGCCGATAGACCACCTCCTCGCGGAACGCATTGAACGAGCTGATGAGGTCCTTCAGGTTCATCAGCAGCGGCCGGCCGCCCTCGAGCGCCACCATGTTGGCGCCGAACGAGGACTGCAGCGCGGTGAAGCGGTAGAGCTGGTTGAGCACCACGTCCGGCACCGCGTCGCGGCGCAGTTCGATCACCACGCGGTAGCCGTCGCGGTCGGATTCGTCGCGCAGCGCCGAAATGCCGTCGATCCTCTTCTCGCGCACCAATTCGCCGATGCGCTCGACCAGATGCGCCTTGTTCACCTGATAGGGAATTTCCGAGACGATGATCGCCTCGCGCTCGCCGCGCAGCGTCTCGAAGTCGACCTTGCCGCGCATGATGATCGAGCCGCGGCCGAGATGATAGGCGGCGCGGATGCCGGCGCGGCCGAGAATGATGCCGCCGGTCGGGAAATCGGGCCCGGGAACGATGGCGATCAGATCGTCGATCGAGAGTCCGGGGTTGTCGATCAAGGCGACGCAGGCGTCGATCACCTCGCCGAGATTGTGCGGCGGGATGTTGGTCGCCATGCCGACGGCGATGCCGCCGGCGCCGTTGACCAGGAGATTGGGAAAGCGCGCCGGCAGCACCACCGGCTCGCGCTCGATATTGTCGTAATTGGCCTGGAAGTCGACGGTGTCCTTGTCGATATCCTCGACCAGAGTCCCGGCCACCCGCGCCAGCCGCACCTCGGTGTAGCGCATGGCCGCCGGTGCGTCGCCGTCGACCGAGCCGAAATTGCCCTGGCCGTCGATCAGCGGCAGGCGCATGGAAAAATCCTGCGCCATGCGCACCAGCGCGTCATAGACCGCCTGGTCGCCGTGCGGATGATATTTGCCGATCACGTCGCCGACCACGCGGGCGGATTTCCGGTACGGCTTGTTCCACTCGTAGCCGTTCTCGTGCATCGAGTAGAGGATGCGCCGGTGCACCGGCTTGAGACCGTCGCGCGCGTCGGGCAACGCGCGCGCCACGATCACGCTCATGGCGTAATCGAGGTAGCTCCTCTTCATCTCCTCCGTGATCGAGACGGGGCGAATGTCGGAGGGACCGCCCTCCGTCGGCGGGGAATTTTCCTGGTCTGGCAAGGGTAAAATCCTGGAGCGATTCTGCCGTGTTTTCCATAGCCGATCGGGTGCCGCTCCGCCACCCCTTTCGGTGTCTGTTATCTATTGTTTTCCCCTGAAATTTCAACAGCCTATGCCTGGTGCGGCGATGCGCTCGCCCCGCCTCGGTTTATCCCTGTGGAGAAGGGCCGAAAGGAGGTCTGAGCCGCCCGGTAAGCCGTGCGGAAAACGCTCACCGCGCATGTGCGGACAAGACCGCGACACGCGATGCTGGCACAATCCCCTCATGGCGCTCGACTTTGCCATATCGGCGCTGGTGACGCTTTTCGTCGTGGTCGATCCGGTCGGCCTGACGCCGACATTTCTCGCGGTCACGCATCGTTTGTCGCGCGCCGCGCGTCAGGGCGTCGGGCTGCGCGCCAGCATCATCGCCGGTGGCATTCTGATCGGCACGGCCTTGCTCGGCGCTTGGCTGTTTCACACCCTCGGCATTTCGCTCTCCGCGTTCCGCATCGCCGGCGGCTTGCTCCTCTTCTCGATCGCCTCGGAGATGGTGTTCGGCGTGCGGCTGCGCCGCGAGGGCGAGGCCGCCGAAGAAGCGATCGAGGAGCGCGCCCGCGACATCGCCGCCTTTCCGCTGGCGATTCCGCTGATGGCCGGGCCCGGCGCCATCACCGCGACCGTGCTGCTCGCCGGACGCGCCGAGGGCAATCTCTTGCTCACCGGCCTGCTGCTTGCGGTCGTGGTGTTGATCTCGGTGGCCTGCTTTTGCGCCTTCACCTTGGCCGGCCAGATCGTCCGGCTTCTTGGCCGGACCGGCAACATCGTGCTGTCGCGACTCCTGGGCGTGCTGCTCGCCGCGCTCGCCGTGCAATATGTCGTCGACGGCATCCGCGCGATCCTTGCCGGCTGAGGCGGCGCTAATCGCCCGTTAACCATAAGCGCCCAGGATCGAGTCGGACGAACGACCAGGGACCAGCGCCGCTGGTGATCGTGTCATGAGCGTTTCCGCGATTTCCTCCGCCGCCGGCGCGGGCCATATGTCGAGCCTGCACGCGACGCAAGCCTCCGGCCATCACCGCCACGGCGGACGTCACGCACAATCGATCAGCGACGTCGACGCGCAAGGATCGAGCGTCGCCTCGCCGCCGAGCCCGACCGGCAAGATCGGCAGCAAGATCGACGTGACCGCCTAGGCGCCGGCAACGCATGAACCGCCAAGAGACGCCATCGGCCGCGTTCCGCGTGCGCGCGGCAAAGCCCGCGGACATTCCGGCGCTGATGCGGCTCAAACGCGCCTTGGCCGAGACTGAGAATTCACTGCACGCGGTGCGCGCCGGCGCCGCCGACTGGCTGCGCGACGGCTTTGGGCCGGATGCGGGTTTTACCGCCTTCGTCGCCGAAGCGGAAAACGCCGAGACCATTATCGGCATGGCCACCTGCAGCCGACGCGTCATCACCGGCTGGAACGGGCCGGTGGTCTTCCTGCAGGATTTGTTCGTCGAACCGGCCTATCGTCGCTACGGCGTCGCCGGCGCGCTGGTCGCGCGCGTCGCCGCGCTGGCGCAGGACATCGGCAGCCCGATCGTCGAGCTGACCGTGCACGCCGACAATCCGGCGCAGGATTTTTATCGGCGCAACGGCTTTCAACTGCTGCCGCAATGCCTGACCTATGTGCTGGCCGGCCCAGCGCTCGCCGCGCTCGCCGCGCGCGACAAGGACCAACAACAGGACCAACAAACCGACGAGCAGGGAGAGCTGGCCGCGGCCGGCTGACGCGAGAGCATGACCGGGAAAGTGGACGCCGGTTTTCCGAAAAGACCATGCCCCACATCCAGCCGCTAATCCAATCGCGGTTGCCAGATCATCAAGGCAAAGAGCGCGGTCATGCCGGCGAGCGTGGGCCAGACCAGCGTGCTGTAGAGACGGAAGAGACGGCCATAGGTCTCCGGGACCGGCGCGCCGGCGAGCGCCGCTTCCTGCGTCAGCCTGCGGATGCGCATCTCCAGCCGCAGCGTGGCGAACCACCCGGCCACGACCAGGCAGAACAGCGCCAGCGAAACGACGATCCAGAACTCGTCGAGCGGCGCCAGGCCGATCGCCCAGGCGAGCGGGAATCCGGTGAGCGGCTGCAAGGCGAGCGCCGGAATCATCACGACCATTTCGACGCCGACGACGAAGCGCGCGACGAGCGCGAGCACGGAAGGATTGCCGGAGCGGTGCGCGAACAGCATGAACACGGCCATGGCGAACCAGGCGCCGGCCATCGCCGCGGCGGCGAGCACATGCACGAACTTGATCGCGAAGATGAGGTTGATCATCGGCGGTCGATTTCTAGAGCGCAATCGCTTCAGGTTGAATCGATTGGGCTCCAGTTTTCCTTAGTGGAGCATGATCTTTTTGGAAAACCGGCGTTCCACTTTTCCGGATCATGCTCTAGTGGAGCATGATCTCTTTCGGAAAACCGGTTTCCACTTCTCCGGATCATGCTCTTGCATCCTGCCCCGCGTTGCGGAGGAGGATGACTAAATTTCCTCCCCCGCGTTGCGGGGGAGGACGACTAAACGGCTCAGAACGGAATTTCGTCGTCCATGTCGCCGCGCGAGCCGCTGCGCCCGCCGGCGGCCGCGCTCGCGGCGACCTTGCGGCTCGGTCCGGGCGAGCCGAATTCGCCGCCCGCTTCGTCGCCGCCGAAATCGCCGCCCGCGCTCCCGGCGCCGCCGGCGCGGTCGAGCAGCGTCAGCTCGCCGCGAAAGCCCTGCAGCACCACCTCGGTCGAATAACGGTCCTGGCCCGACTGGTCCTGCCATTTGCGCGTCTGCAATTGGCCCTCGATGTAAACCTTCGAGCCCTTTTTCAGATATTGCTCGGCGATGCGGCACAAATTCTCGTTGAAGATGACGACGCGGTGCCACTCGGTCTTTTCCCGCCGCTCGCCGGTCGCCTTGTCCTTCCAGGAATCCGAGGTGGCCACGCGCAGATTGGCCACCGGCCGCCCATCCTGAGTGCGACGAATTTCAGGGTCGGCGCCCAATTTGCCGACCAGGATCACCTTGTTGACGCTTCCCGCCATGACACATCCCTGCCTTCTTGCCTGCTTTCCTGCCGCCTTCTCGCCGCCCAAGCCGCCTGCCACCCTAGTGCCGGAGCGTCCCCGGGCACCAGTCCGCGGCAGGCCGGTTCGGCCTTGTCCACACTTTCGAGCCGATCGGCCCGCCCCGTGTTCTTATTTTGTTCCGCGCTTTGATGCAAGGGGCTTTGACACAAGGGGCTGATGCAACGGGCTTGGCGCGCGACGGGCGCGGGTGAGTTAACGTTAACCAGGCTGTGGAAATTTGCCGGCTGTTGCCTTTGGGTCACATCATTTCCATGGAAGATCAGCTACTTATTAGGGCGGCAAACGGGGGATGTTCACAGGGGATGCCGAGGGGACGGCGTCGCTCCTGAAAGTTACAGGAGACTCGTATGAAGCGGATCGTGATCGCTGCAGCCTTGGCGCTTGCAGCCGGAGGACAGGCGCTCGCCGCCGATCTTCCACAGCCGGCACCGCCGCCACCGCCGCGCGCACCGGCGACCTACGTGCCCACTGTGGTGCCGACCTACAATTGGGGCGGCGTCTATATCGGCATCAATGGCGGCTACGGATTCGGCGACAGCGACTGGACCAATTCGGCTGCCAGCACCTCGACCGGCAGCTTCAGCACCGACGGCTTCCTCATCGGCGGCACGCTCGGCGCCAATTTCCAGATGAACGCGTTCGTGTTCGGCGCCGAGGTCGATGGCGACTGGCAGGACCTCAAGGGCAACTCGGGGGCCGCCTGCGGCACTTTAGGTGCAGGAGCGGCCTTTACTTGTGAAACCAAGAGCGAATGGATCGCCACCGCGCGTGTTCGCGGCGGCGTTGCGATGGACCGCGTTCTCGTCTTTCTGACCGGCGGCGGCGCTGCCGGCAATGTTCAAGCCGGCCCAAGCCCAACCGCCTTTACAGGTGGAGGAGCGACGACCAACAGCTCGACCGAGTACGGCTGGACTGCTGGCGGTGGTGTCGAAGTCGCCTTCACGCAAAACCTGACCGCCAAGATCGAATATCTTTACGTCGATCTTGAACATGGATCCTGCACGACAGCTTGCACCTATCCTACCGGTAGTACGCCGCCGACAGTTACTCCTAACTTCGCTGTGTCATTCACCGAGAGTCTGGTTCGCGCGGGGGTCAACTGGAAATTCTAGCGCTACGTCGGTGAATTCCCAGCAGCGGGAGATCGGCGGCCGAGGACCGCCGCGCAGTGCCGGAGAAGAACTACCGCATCTGGAGTGGAGGCGGTGCCTTCGCCGCCACGTCGCGCGTACCACTCCAGTTGCGGCACGTAGCAAGGGCCGGCCGCATGCCGGCCCTTGTCATTTGTGTCTCGCTTGCCCGGATGTTTCTTCCCCTCTCCCCCTGCGGGCCCTGCGGGAGAGGGTGGCGAGTTGCGAGCACCGGCGAGCAACAAGCCGGGTGAGGGGGGATTGTTCGCGCTGCGCGCCGGCCCCCTCACCCGCTTCGCTCGCTTAAGCTCGCTCAGCACCCTCTCCCGCAAGGGGAGAGGGTGGAGGGAGCGCCGCTCGACCGCGATCGCCCCCGTTTGGCGCTGGGGCACCGAGAAGTGGATCGAAGCCGCCGCGCTCTGGCAAAACGTCCGCGTTCTCACTACGTTCGTCTTTCCGCCCGTACGCTGATCGGCGAGAGGCCCGCGGCGGCAGCGAAAGCCATGAACGACAGCTTCGAGCCTTCCGAGAAAACTCCCGGCCGCCGCGATCGCCGCGTGATCGCGATCCGCGGCGCGCGCGAGCACAACCTCAAGAACATCGATCTCGACATCCCGCGCGACCGGCTGGTGGTGTTCACCGGCCTGTCCGGCTCGGGAAAATCCTCGCTCGCCTTCGACACCATCTATGCCGAGGGCCAGCGCCGCTACGTCGAGAGCCTGTCCGCCTATGCCCGCCAGTTCCTGGAGATGATGCAGAAGCCGGACGTCGACCAGATCGACGGCCTCTCGCCCGCGATCTCCATCGAGCAGAAGACCACCTCGCGCAATCCGCGCTCGACCGTCGGCACGGTCACCGAGATTCACGACTACATGCGGCTGCTCTGGGCGCGCGTCGGTGTGCCCTATTCGCCGGCGACCGGCCTGCCGATCGAGAGCCAGACCGTGTCGCAGATGGTCGACCGCATCCTCGCTCTGCCGGAAGGCACGCGGCTTTATCTCCTGGCGCCGGTGGTGCGCGGTCGCAAGGGCGAGTACCGCAAGGAATTGTCCGAGTGGATGAAGAAGGGCTTCGCGCGGGTCAAGATCGACGGCAAGTTCTACGAGATCGCCGCGGCGCCGGCGCTCGACAAGAAATTTCAGCACGACGTCGACGTCGTGGTCGACCGCATCGTGGTGCGCCCGGATATCGCGACGCGGCTCGCCGATTCGCTGGAGACGGCGCTCAAGCTCGCCGACGGGCTCGCGGTCGCCGAGTTCGCCGAACCCGCGGCCGCCGCGGCGAGCGCGGAGAAGGGAAAAGTCGCGAAAATCCACGATAAGAGCGGCCCCGGGCGTCTCGTCTTCTCGGAAAAATTCGCCTGCCCGGTCTCCGGCTTCACCATTCCGGAGATCGAGCCGCGGCTCTTTTCGTTCAACAATCCGTTCGGCGCCTGCCCGAAATGCGGTGGCCTCGGCGTCGAGCAGCACATCGATCCCGAGCTGGTCGTTCCCGACAAGGAGCGCACGCTGCGCAAGGGCGCGATCGCGCCATGGGCGAAGTCGAGCTCGCCCTATTACGTGCAGACGCTGCTGGCGCTGGGCAAGCATTACCGCTTCACCCTCGACACCAAATGGAAGGACCTGCCGAAGAAGACGCAGGACGCGATCCTCTACGGCTCCGGCGATACCGAGATCCGCTTTTCCTACGACGACGGCATGCGCGCCTACGAGACCAAGCGGCCGTTCGAGGGCGTCGTCACCAATCTCGAGCGGCGCTTCCGCGAGACCGATAGCGACTGGGCGCGCGAGGAGATCGCCCGCTATTTCACCGACGTGCCGTGCGAGGCCTGCAAGGGCTATCGGCTCAAGCCGGAGGCCTTATGCGTCAAGGTCGGCGGCCGCCATATCGGCGAGGTCTCCGACCTCTCGGTCAAGGCGGCGGCGCGCTGGTTCACCGAGCTGCCGCAGCATCTGACCGCCAAGCAGAACGAGATCGCGGTGCGCATCCTCAAGGAAATCCGCGAGCGGCTGAAATTCCTGGTCGATGTCGGGCTCGATTATCTGACGCTCGCGCGCGCCTCGGGCACGCTCTCCGGCGGCGAGAGCCAGCGCATCCGGCTTGCCTCGCAGATCGGCTCCGGCCTCACCGGCGTCCTCTATGTGCTCGACGAGCCCTCGATCGGGCTGCATCAGCGCGACAATGCCCGGCTGCTCGACACGCTCAAGCGGCTGCGCGACCTCGGCAACACGGTGATCGTGGTCGAGCACGACGAGGACGCGATCCGCTCGGCCGATTACGTGGTCGATGTCGGGCCCGGCGCCGGCGTGCATGGCGGCGAGATCGTCGCCCAGGGCACGCCGGCCGACATCATGGCGAGCCCGCAGTCGCTCACCGGCCAGTATCTCGCCGGCGCCCGCGAGATCGCCGTTCCCGAGCGGCGGCCGAAGAATGCGCATCGCATGCTCAAGCTCGTCGGCGCCCGCGGCAACAATCTGAAAAACATCACTGCGGAAATTCCGCTCGGCCTGTTCACCTGCGTCACCGGCGTGTCCGGCGGCGGCAAGTCGACGCTGCTGGTCGACACGCTGTACAAGGCGCTGGCGCGCCGCCTCAACGGCGCCAGCGAGGCGCCGGCGCCGTTCGACCGCATCGAGGGCCTGGAATTCCTCGACAAGGTGATCGACATCGACCAGTCGCCGATCGGCCGCACGCCGCGCTCCAACCCCGCGACCTATACCGGCGCGTTCACGCCGATCCGCGAATGGTTCGCGGGCCTGCCGGAATCGCGCGCGCGCGGCTACGCGCCCGGCCGCTTCTCGTTCAACGTCAAGGGCGGGCGCTGCGAGGCCTGCCAGGGCGACGGCGTCATCAAGATCGA